>JAEEGL016384295.1_pt1 | contig 89131 bp, 130 predicted proteins | sample 9134231 | NCBI WGS metagenome assembly JAEEGL01 (sample SAMN16246548, study PRJNA631951) | gut metagenome | biome: gut microbiome; feature: rumen; material: fiber-attached | host: Bos | place: Iran: Karaj | collected 2018-10 | reverse complement strand
TAGAGTAAGGATTATCGTTTACATCCACACCAATAAATGCTACATCGCTACCTAAAGTTTCTACTCCGTTTGAGATACTTCCAGCGTTATCATATACGGTTAGACCTTGAGATGTAACAGATGCTTTAGTTTTTCCGGATTCTCTAAATATAGCGCCTACAGTACCAAAAGATGATAAAATATGGCTAATATCATTACCAATACCGTCATAAAAAGATATTCCAGAACGAGATAACGAAACAAGATTATTCAATGCACTTCTTAATAAAATACCAAGACTATTCATCAATATATTATTATATTGTTTACTATTGCTCAAATCTGAGAAATTATCAACAATCGCATCAAGCCAATCATCTTGCGAAATATCTGTAATATGTATGCCGTTTACATCATTCCAAAAATGTTGATGCATGGCACGAGCTATAGCACCTGCCTCATTTACTATTGTGGTCGAAGCTCTTCCGACGGGACTAAATATATCTGTATAATCGCATTCTGCTTCCGTGCCATCTGTATAAACAACATAGAATTTGCATCCTTTTACATAATAACTATGCAAAATTGATAAGTCGTAACCAGGAACCCCATATCTAGTATATACAATTCGAACAACTCGATGCATTGTAGGAGCTTCTGTAGGAGATGGGGGTGTTTGGGTGGCCTCTCCTGGAGATCCAGCGCTAGTGTCGTGATCTATAACCCATTGATGTATACCATTGGACTGTGTGGAATCATCAGATGAATCTGAAGTTCCAGTATTTATATAAAAATCTTCTGATGTTAGATCTATATTTTCATTATATAAATCACTACTCATTATTCACCTGTCTCTCCGGTATAACCAGCTTCACCAGTATAACCAGCTTCACCAGTATAACCCGTTTCGCCAGATAATGCTAAATTCTCTAAATACTCAGCATAATCTTCGTCAGATAAATATATTACTTCTTCTCTAGGAACTGCTATTTCGAACCTGAGAACTGTTTTGTTAGAATCTATAGACATACTCTAGTTACCTCTATCCATCAACCGTCATAGCACCTTCAATATCCTGATCGTTATAGTGATTAAAACTACTATTTATCACAGTGGCACTAACAATAATACCATTTACTATATCGATATAAATATCTTGAGGCTGCCAATTAATGTTGTCACCACTACTTCTAATACGTTGAACTGTTTCTATATGAAGTTCTTTTGTTAATCCAGTTTGAACGTTTATCGGATCGGAATTATATTTTTTATTTGCAACTCTGATATGCGGCGCTACCAATTCTATACCATCTTTAGATCCTAAAAATAAAGCATTCAACGAAGTTCCTGTATATCCATAGTCTGAATTATATGACGACCATCCATTAAATCGTATAACGTTATCGCCCATATCTATGCCTTCAGATGATATGGCAACGTTGCCGAATTTTATTGCTCCACCCGTTATGACAATATTAGATGTCGATAGTTTGCTAGAATTCAAATCCCATATAGTTTTTCCACTATAATCTGTTATTGTTCCAGTTCGAATTAATTTTGCGTCTAGTATGCCAGTTTTTATGTATGAAGCGTTTATCAACAAACTTCCTTGAACCATATAAAGACCTTGAGCAGCATTTCCACTCGTAATTCTTTTAAATATCTCTATATTATTAAGAGTGTTATTTAATTTTACAACTTCTTGATTCGCAGTATATGTTGAGAAATCGCTAGTATCCCATACTGAATCAGACCAATCGGTAGCTGTATTTCCTCGTTCCAAGGTCATACCAGCTATTTTGCATGTAATCGCTGTTGATGTACTAGAAAATCCAAACATAACATCTGTTTTACCAGAAGATATCCCGGCTCTTTTATCCGATGTATCTGAACTACGCCAAGAAGAAATATCACGAGTCATAAACGTAAACGTATATCGCCGCCACGTATTATCTAATGGAATAGACGCGGTTGCTGTAGCAAAACCGATGGTGTCACTATTAGAAGAAACTTTTTTACCAACACTAATTTTTAAATCATGAGTGTGACCAGTAGTAAAACTTTCACAACAAGCATAACAAGATATAACGTATACCTGATCTGGTGAAACTTTAACGTTTCGTTGAGTAAAATAGGATGGAGATGTACTATTATAATTAGACATTCTTATTGAAAAAGCCTTGACTAATGATGAATTTGGCAATCCAGACACATCTAGTATTCTTTTTGTTGCACTAGCTCCTATTAGACCATCCCACTGACCTTTAGCCCAATCCGATTGTCCAGAAGATAGTACCATTCTAGTATTTGTTCCATTTAATAAATTGTATGCGCCATATTGTCGTTTTAAACTTTTGTTAACATTTGTTGCGTTAGTGTCTGCTAAATTTATAATATCTACAAACGTGATAGTTTCGTTAGAACTGTTAGATATTTCTGTATTATATGCCATCTGGAATTCGCCTGTTGTTAAATTCCAACGGTTATATCCATGGCCATCATCTATTGTACCAGTTCTAATAAAATCGGCTACTATAACTCCATCCATTGTCATAGCTAACTTATAGCTTGCTCCACGGTCTTCAGAATATCCAAGACCATTAAGGTTAAATCTCCATAATTTAGTGGCATTCTCTAGATCTGGAGTATTCGTTATGATTAAAGCTTGAGACGTTTCATTTTCTGTAATAATATTAACATATCCAGTTGTAGCAGAATTTATTATCTTTGCTGCATTTAGCTGCGCATCATGTAAAGTATTCGTCAACCCAGTATTCAACTGTGCTTCAAAATCTCGTCCAGTAGACACGCTTTGCGAAGACATAGATGCCGTATCTCGATTGCCCATAGTGTATTTAACGCCATCGGGTTTATCTAGCGGAATATCAATCTCTGTAATAGGAAACATCCTATCTAAACCATGAGGTGTTGATATACACCGAACCTGATCTAATAAATTAAACGATACAACCGTCTTAAATATCATATGCAAGTCTACAGCAGATACCTCAAGAGTCATCTCGTCAAATTGCGTCGACTGTAGATAGTTGGTTCCCATCTGTTTCAACAACGATGGATCCTCAACATCTGAAAAATCAACCACTCGCTCAACTGCACCATATTTATTATAAGCCTCTGTATTTTTTAAATATATACTTCCGCTATTAACAGATTCTATAGTTAAATACTCTTTTTCCCCTTCTATGTTTTCTTCTTCGAGTTGTTTTCCTCTTGGTATTATTACAGTACACAGGTTTGTAAGGTCCCAATTCTTTGTAAAATCAAGAAGATTGTCTCCAAAATTAATATTTTGAGAAGAGGTATTCGGATAATCAGCCAGATAGTCTATTATAGGAGTTGGGTTATCACCATTGTATCGAACTCTCAAATGGCCGCCAAGCTTATCGAACAACTCAGACTTTATAGTTTCGAATGTGGATTTATAGTCAGTTTTATACTCATAATTATCAAACGAATTGTGCTGAGTAATATATCCTATTTGAAACTTTCTATCATTGCCGACTCTTGAATTATGGTTATTTATTAACGCTCTAAAGAAAGCATCAGAGCTAGTGTTTTTATAATAATGCAGAGGTTGTTGACTATCGTTGAGAAAAGCCAATGCCCCCTCACAGTTGAATTTTCTTCTATGCCAAAAATCAGCAGACTCGCTTATTACACGACCTGTCCAGATTATAGTCTGTTCTTTTTTAACGATTATCGTCGTAGTAAATCGCTCTATATAGTCATATCCTATATTTTTCGGAGTCATTGTGAAGCTAAATGTTCCAGCTGAAGAATCCTGAAGTTTCAAATCAGGATCTATCAAATGTACCTCATGAGAAGGAGATACAGCAGAATGTATTAAAATATCATCGGCATATACTTCATACATTATAATGCCAACCTCCTAAAAACAACATTTACTTTCCCATATCCACTAATTGTCAAATTACAAGTGTTAGAACCACTTATATTAGACAATATTAAATTGTAATATTTTCTATTACCGTTAGATGTTATGTTAAACGTTTTATTTATACCTAACTCAGCATTAATCAAATTTAAATTAAGACCAGATCCAGACACATTAGATACAACAAACTCTGGTATTATAGGATTCTCGTTCACCAAAGATTCTCTACCAAAATATATAATCTTCTGTTGGCCACTCACTTGTATGTTCGAATACGTATCTGGATCTTCTTCAACAGACGTTTGAACGTAATACTTGTATGGTTCTAAATCGTAGCCAATCTCAACATCAGAGCCACTACCATCATTGTTAGACGTCCAAGTCACAGTGAAACGTCCATTGTAATAATAGTTTGGATCGTCTTCCAAGATCATAGTACGAATTTTGCCATGCAAATATCTAGCAATCTCTTCATATGTCTTTTGCCATGGAGCAATATCGTTTAATACATGAAATTTAATAGATCCAGACCGGTTCGAGTATATGGGATATCCGGTCAATGATTCAGACAAATCCAAAATGCCATAAGAACCCGGAACATCCACCGTTACGGTTTTTAACTCCGGCATAACAACAACGGGCCGACCATCAGGTACTAAGTGCCAGTCAGCATAAGAGTTCTTTGAGCCGAATGTTACAGAATGATACATGATAGTCGACCCCTTTCTGTTTTATACTTCTGATTTTGACTAATACATGTCTCCACGTGATGTAAAGTTTTGACGTTGTCCCAATTGATTATCCATTTGCGGAGCTATAGATCCTACTAGCGCTCCAGTATCCATATAAACGTTTAAGCCACCTTTATCTTTTACGTCTAATACTGTTCCAGCTACTGCTAAAGTATCTGCCTCTATGCTTTCTAACCAATAATCCATACGTTCGTATAGCTCCTCTTGTTTATTTATGACCAAATGTATCGTATCTTCAAGACTAGCAATCGTTCCAGAATTACTATTTTCTGCGTTATAAATATTCGATAATTTATCACATATATTAGAATCAGCTAACGTTATACCGTCAACTATCTTGGTTGAAGAGTTTTGTAGCTCTTCGATTAATCTATCTCCTAACACGGTGGCAGACAAATCAGCAGCTAACTTACTCTCAACCTGTCCTGACAGAATCATATTTCCAAGATTATCCATTCGATAATCAAATGTACTCATGTCTAGTACAGGAGTAACTGATGGCGAACCAAAGTTATATTCATAACCATCTATAGCACTATTTATACCACTTACAGTGCTTTGCCCCATTTGATTACCAGCTAACTCGGCAACACTGGCATAATCGCGTATACCCTCGGCAACACCCTCTGGAATATAACGACCAACTTCTTCTTTCATCAACTTCGAAGGAGAAGCGATTCCGAAGAAATCCTTAATTCCATTAAGAGCGCTTTCGCCAAGACCAGTAATAGAATTAGTTATCCACTCTATACCATTATCCAGACCATCAGCAATACCTCTTGCTATATCATCGCCTATGTTGCAAATATCATTCCATATATTCTGGATACCTTCTCCGATTTTACCAGGAACGCCCTTTAGCCAATCTATGATCATTCCACCAAGCTTTCCTGCTTCATCCATGATACCTTTTAGGGCTTCTCCGACCATCTTGACACCATCAGTAGTAACCCAATTCCATAGTTTGCCAGGAATTTCTCCTATTTTCTTAAATATCTCTATGATAAATTCGCCAAGCTTCGGTAGAGCTTCTGTTGTTACCCAATTCCAGAACTGGCCAAGGGCATCACCCAGCATCTTTACGCCATCTGTCGAGAGCCACTGTAAGAACTGTCCGGCAAATTCTCCCAATTTGGATAATATTCCAAGTAAGAATTCACCAAGCTTAGGAAGGCCTTCAGTTGTAGCCCAATTCCAGAATTGACCTAAAGCTTCCCCTATCATGGGTAGGCCTTCTGTGGTAAACCATGTCCAGAATTGAGTAAGAAGTTCTCCTAATTTTGACATAATTCCACCTATGAATTCGCCAAGCATAGGAAGACCCTCAGTTGTAAACCAGTTCCAGAATTGCGCCAAAGCCTCGCTAAGCATAGGAAGGCCTTCGTTCATTATCCAATCGCCTATAGTGGTAAATAGATTCCCAAGCATAGGAAGGCCTTCGGTCGTGAACCAGGTCCAAAGAGACATTAATAATCCCTGAAGCGCTGGAAGACCGACGGTCATGAACCACTCTGGAAAACCAGAAATAAACTCAAATATCTTTGCTTTTATTCCTTCGAATACTCCACCCAAAGATTCTCCAAGAGTTCCTTCTCCTCCCATAATTCCTTCTGCTATGCCTTCAGGAATATACTGACCCACTTCTTCTTGCATCAGTAGTGATGGAGAATGAATACCAAAGAACGATAGTATAGCTTCAAGTATGCTCTTTCCTAAACCGACAACACACTCTAGAACATGCCCAATGCCATTTATTATACCTTCGCCCAACCCAGCGGTTATGTTATAACCAGCGTCTCTAAACACAGAAAAGTCAGGCATATTATTAGCTATATCGACAAGCATTTGAATGCCGACAGCAAAACCTATAATGGCTAAAGCGAAAGCATCCATTGCAGCTCCCGCATAAAGAAGGTTTGGTCCAAATAAAGATATTATGCCAAACACAGCAGTAAGACCACCAATAGCTATAGCACACTGCTTAACTTTCTCTACATCAAGCTTTGCTAATTCGCCGAGAGCATAACCAATGGCAACAACCGCTGCTGCATAAGCGTCTATAGAAAATGCTGCGACCGCCAAGTCTGCTGATTCCGTGAAGTCAGCTAGCACAAGCAAAGCAGCAAGTACTCCATCTATAGCCACAGCGGACTTTAAAACCGCAGTAGAATCCAGCTTAGCTAATTCTCCAAGAGCATACCCTATTCCAATGATGGCTAAAGCAAAAGCATCCATAGAAAGTGCGGCAGTAGCTAAGTCAGCAGAAGTTGTCTTGTTAGTCAGCAAACCCAATGCTAACATAAGAGCTCCAATAGCACCAGTACCGACTGCTATTTTATCCCAAGGAATATTTGCCATATTATTAAATGCTATAGATATTATGCCGATACTTCCGGAAAATAATAATAAAGCAGCAGAAGTTGCTAAAATATCTGTAGCTTCTAATTTATCCGTCAATTTATACAAAGCATATAATAGAACTCCTATTGAAGCACCTACAGCTGCTAAACTAGCCGCGTCGTTTTTAGCTAAATAACTTAATGCTTGAGCCAATATTCCGACAGAACCAGCAAATGCAGCTATACCTATTGCCGTACCAATCAAATCTGTCATTTTTGTATTTTCTGTAATATCAGCAAGTTGATCTATTAATAAATATAAACTTCCAAAACTAACCAAAAGGCTAACAAAATCCACACTGGATAGCTTAATTAAAACGTCAGCTATCATACCCAACGAAGCGGCTAATCCAAGCATGCCTATTGCTGCTCCAACGCCATGCTGACCAATTAAAGATAAAGCAAATCCTAAACCTGTTATAAATCCAACTAATGCTGACATGGCAACAAAAAGTTTTACAGCATCCCAGCCCTCTAATGCTTGAACAAAAGCATTTAACTCGTATAAAACAGGAATTAGTAAATTAAGACCTGCTACCAAAATAACTATACCAGCGGCTGCTTGAATCATATTCTTTCCGCCCTTACCACCTTTTGCGGTAATAAGAGCAGCTAATAAACCTAAAGCAGTAATTGCTACACCAGCAGCTATTAAACCTTTTGCGTTTGCCATATAGTCAAATTCATTCAGTCGTTCAACAGTATACATCATCAACAACAATCCTACTGCAAAAACGCCTATTGTCCCAGCAGTCTTAACTAATTGATCGCCAGCTTTTTTATTTAGATTTTTAGCTATTAACCCAGAAAGAAATTCCATAGCTACTATAATAAGACCGCAAGCTCCTATAATGCCAACGCATTGCAATACACGATCTGGTGGTATTTGAGATATAACAAATAACGCAGCAGCTATTATTCCAAAAGCAATGGCAATTTCTTTAAACTTATCTGTAATAGCAGTTTCATTCTTTTTATTAAGATATTTTGCTGCAACATTTGATAAATTACCAATACCCTTTATAAAATCAGTTAAAGACCATAAAACTTTACCGATCATCACTTTAGTTATTATATCAACTACTTGATTTATTAATCCACTATCGCCAAGATATGTTATAAATGTAGATAACATATCAACTAAACGCAATGGTATATTCTTTATAAACTCTCCAAGATTATCTACTTTACCACTGAGAACCTCTTTTATAGAATCTATAAATCCAAAAAACCCATTTCCTATATTTTCTGCTTTAAAATTATCTATACTATTTTTAACAAGATCCAATGGATTACTAACTGACTCATTCTTCGAAGGAAATATCATATTCTTTATAGCATCGAATAACCCAGTTATCCAACCTATAGCAGCATCTATCGGTTGTTTTAAAAACTTTAGATTATCAATCAAGCCAGTAAAAAACTCTCCAACCGGTCCGGGAAGAGAACTTAATTGATCGGCAATCCAATTTAATCCTACACCAGCTTTATCAGCCAACCAAGTAAACGCATTAGCTATAGTTTCTGGTAATTTAGAAATATTCTCTCCTATTTTATCAAATATATTAGAAAACGCATCTCCCCAATTATCTGCGTCACCGGTTATATCAGAGAAGAAACCCTTTATGTTGGCGGCCACTGTATCGATTCCACCGGTTAAAGCACCATCTAAAGCTGGAAAAGTGTTTTCTAGAAATTCAGCACCAGTTTTAAAGAAGTTTATAATACCGTCAAAATATCCACCGAGATCAGAAGGATTAAAATTCTTAATTTTTTCTACGATACCGTTGAATCCGTCAGCAATGCTATTTCCGATTTTGACAAATAATTTGACAAAGAAATCTGGAATGCTATCGGCTTCAGCTGCAACAGGCGCAATAAAATCACGTATCCCGTCAACCCATTCGCTAAGCGTCTTTTTTATAACTGATAAACCATTACTAAAAACTCCGTTTAGATCAGGAAACATTTTGTCTAATTCCATCGAAAATCCAAATAATTGATGGAAACCGTTGTTTATAGCATTGTGTATAGACTCTACAAAATCGCCAACCATTTGCTCTGGAGAAGTATTTGCGAAATAATCTATGACGCCCTTTACAGCACCAATTATTCCATTAACCCAATTCCTAACATCTTCAATAAATTGTTCAACCGTTACAGTACTAAAATATTCAGTGACACCTTGGAACCAATCAAACAACCCGCCGAATGCATTTTGAAATGCGCCAAGTGGATCGCTGATTCCTTCAGAAACCTTAGATAGTTTTTCAGGTAATGATAAGAAAAAGTTTATTGCACCATCTTTAAACTCGTTTAGTTTTTCAGTTACTTTCTTTATCGGCTCCCATGCTAAGAAAGCATCTTTAAGCTTAAGTGCAAACCCACCTATAGCAGAAATTAAATTAAATATTAATCCTATAGCACCTAATAATCCTTGAGCAATCAATGTTATCAGACTTCCAAGAGGAGTTAATATAGAATGAATAATATCAGCAACCCCTCTAAACATAGTCCCTAAAGTTATCTTATTGCCTTCTTCATCGACTTTTGTTAGGCTGCCGGTAAGCTGTTCCATACTCGGTAGTAAACCAAGTATAGCATCAAAAATACCTTTGAAAAACGCAATTATCGGATTTTCTAAAAGATGACCAATCCAAATATCAACCGCAGAAACCTCTTCTCCAGTGGTATTTAGAAGATTGTTGGATTCTTCAACAGCCTTGTTCCAGCCAGTTAAATCACCTATAAAACCAAACACACTTCTTATTGCATCTGCTATAACACCAAATATACCAGGAACATCAGCGAAATCCCAGAATAAATTCAGCACATTCTGTACCGTATCGCCGACGCTTTGTATTTGATTCGGTATATTGACGAAGTCAAAGAATCCTTTTATTATGTCTTGTATAACTCCTATTAACTCAATAAAAGGATATGCTAATTCCACAGCGGCTGCTCTGATATCCAAGAATCTATCGTGAATCCACAATAATGCTTTACCGATTTGTCCACCTATAGCTAAAGCAATATCAAATAACGGATCCGTGACGGTTCTTATAATTCCGATTAAACCAAAGAAAGCAGCACCCAAATCCAGTATGACAGTTAATCCAATGTCGAGTATGCTGAACACGCCCTCGAATATCTGCCTAAGACCTGTTGCGGCTTCGTCAGAAATTATCAATGATTGTGCAAAGTCATTAAAAGCTAAAGCCATAGACGTAATGGTTAGACCTAATGTATCATCATCCATACCAAACACATTGTTAAAAGCATCACCAATAGCCTTTAGAGGTTTTCCTATAGCTTCGAGTAAATGGTCTAGTGCTCCCTGAATTCGGATATCTTCGTACGTTATTTCATCATATAATTTTTCGCCTTTTTCATTTCGAGCAAAACCACCGAATATTATATCTATAGCACCAGAAGCATTAAATACTTTAGCGGCATTAACGATTCCACCAAGCATAGAATCGATAGCTCCGGTTATACTACGACTCAAAAACGTGAATGTATCAGTGGCCTGCTTAAAATCTCCAAGAACATTCCTCCATATTCCTGCCCAGTTAGAGCCAATAGCTTCGCCGATGGTGTCCCACATCTGATGCCAAGTTCTAACTTCTGTGGCCGATCTAGTTGCCATAGCAGCTCTTGCAAATACAGCATCTTGCTCTTCTTTAGTAATATATCCTAACGTTGCTAAATGCTCTCTAGCAGCGGCTTCTTCCTCGGCCTTAGCCTTTCGCATATCCATGGTAAATGTCTGTAATGTATTACTTAAAATACTAGAATCAAACCATTTGCCATATGTTTTTTGATCTAAGGCTTCACGCATGGTGACGCCCATATCTCTAATATCATGAGCTGCCACAGCAGCATCTTCTCCAGCTAAGCCAACATCATGCATATGAATTGCCATATCAGCAAGAGCTTGAACAAATTTTCGACCACCCATGTTGGCATTTTCAACCGAACGCCAGTCCTGAAGAGTTACAACACCAGCTGACAAAGCCTGTGATAATTGATACATTGCTCGTGTTGCATCTGTTGCACTAGCTCCAGAATAAGCAGCCACGTTTGCGATACCCTTAATAGATTGAACAGCAGGCTCTAATTCTAATCCGGCAGCAGTAAAAGTGCCGATATTACGAGTCATCTCTGTAAAATTATAAATGGTCTGGTCCGCATATGTGTTTAAATCATCCAGCGCAGTGTTAACTTCTCTAATATCTTCGTCACTATCAAAATTACGATCGGTATTTGCCATGATCGTCTGAATAGATCCAATTTGAGTTTCATACTCTCCGAAACCTTGAGAAATAGGATCTATGGTATACTGTTTGATAGTATTACCCAACCCAGCCAATCCACCAGTAACAAAGTTTGTAATGCTTTCGCCTATTTTAAACAAAGCTCCTGTAGCCACTACTTCTAAAGCATTAAATCCATCAGAAGCATTTTTAGTACCTTCTGATATACCAGACATATCGACACCGGAAGCAGCGTTGTTAATATCCGAAACAGCACTATTAGCAGCTCTTCCTAATTCTGAAAAATCTGCGTTTCCGGCACTATCATCTATTTTATCAATGCTTTGTACTGCATCAGCAGCTGCTGAATCTATTCTGGAAGCTTCTGCTTTTGCCTTATCTCCAAGAGAAGATAAATTTAGTTTATCAGTAGCCGCTTTTAAAGAGTCGAATCCAGCGGCAGCACCATCTAATTTTAATGCTTTTTCAAAATCTTCTAATGTCTGTTTTGTATCTTTTATACCGCGTTCGAATTGAGCATTATCGAACGTCATTCGGACAACTCGATTGTCTACTTGAGTACTCATAACGAAACCACCGCCTTCCACATCTCATTTGCCATCAATTCAAATATAGGTCGTAACGCCGGGTTTATATAATCTCGTCCCACTACATAGCCACCATTTTTTGTACCATGTCCGTATTGTAAAATAATAGCTATGTTTACGCCGTTGATAACGTTACTATTTTCCCAAGATATGGTTGTTTTTCCACCAGTATCTTCTATGCTATAGCTCCAAGAAGACGCTGTCTTTCCGGTCCTGACGGGGGTTTTAGATGCTAAAGCTCTAACTCCTTCTTGAGCTATTACTTCTATTCTAGCTTTTCTTATAAGTTCTTTTGTATTGCCGGCATTGTTTAAAAACTTTTTTGTTTTATCGAAAGATCCAGTGTTTTTAAATTCTATTATAGCCATGTATACCCCATTTCTTATAAGAACAATAACAACATACATATCTCTTAGAAATGAGATATATCAATAAAAATAAAAAATGAGTGAAAAAATCAACCCTTCGTATGATACTTAGCTCGTCTAGCGGCATTAAGTTCTCTATTTTGTTGAAGGATTGCGTTTCTACCCATTTTCTTTTTCTTAGGATTGTTTTCGATATTACATACTCGTATAAGTGTCAACAGCCTATTTAAATGCCACTTTTCACATTCCATAGGTATATTGTTTGCTATCATCCAAAAATATATCAATTCGCTAGTGACCGTTCGTTTGGATGCTCTACGACCTACATCATTTATTGTAGTGGCCGTATGAGGATCATCTATATAACTTTTTATTTCGTTAAAGTTTCTAAGTGTTAAACATCTGTATACTAAAGGGTTGACATTTTGAGAAATAGTCATACACCTTACATAATCCAAGTACTCTTCATTAGATTTGTTTGTTTCTGTCAGAAAAGGTTTTTTCCAATTAGCTTCCCATTTTGACAAAGACAGGAGAGAATGCTCCATAACAAGATGTTGTGGTTTTACTATAACAAACTCCTGTGAATCTTCATCAAAAAACTCACCGCCATCAACATTTATATGAAGCATTCTCTATCACCAATCCTAAACAGACTTAAAGGGAAGCTTATTGACATCAGCTGAAGCCTGAAGATCCTTCGGCAGAATACCTCTGACAAACTTCGCCATCTTATCAGCATCTTCGAGAAGCTCAATATATAGTGTCGGATACGCCTCAGATTGCTCGAACTCAGCGAGAATCTCTGGCGACTTTCGAAATTGCTTACCATCATCCGACTTTTTGCCATATGAACTAAGAATGATCTTTCGGAACTGATCGCCGATAGTCTTAAGATCTCGCTCGTTCATAATTCGCTCAATAAATTGACTATACGCACCATTCACGTCAAATTGCATCTGAATAAGCTCTGCCTTATTGAGGTTGAAATAAAAATCCTCAGTGATGCTGTCGCCGTTATAGGTGTTATAGGTAATTGTCCACTTAATCATTTTTTGTATTACTCCTTTTTATCAAAAAAATAGATCCTAAAATAGGTGGGTTCTATGGGAATCGAACCCATGACCTTGAGATTAAAAGTCTCCTGCTCTGCCGACTGAGCTAAGAACCCGAAATGCTAATAGAAATAGGTGGGCTCGCAGAGAATCGAACTCTGATTAAAGGATTATGAGTCCCCTGTACTAACCATTATACTACAAGCCCGATATATTAACAATAAATATAAAAGGTGCCCCCAGTGGGAGTCGAACCCACACGTTCATAAGAACAAAAGATTTTAAGTCTCACGCGTCTGCCAATTCCGCCATAGGGGCATTTACATAAAACTATTTTTTATCATCAAAAACCGATATTAAATAAATAGATATGACAATTAAAGTAACAAATAAAACTAATGCTGCGAGCATCATAACAAAAATATCATCTAAAAGTCCAGATAAGTCATACGGATCGCTCATACCACACTCCTGATAAAGAAGGGTTTTTTATAGAAGACCCTTCTAAACTTCTTATTTTGACGTTTTAACCAGCAGCGCCAGTGGTGCCAGTAGTACCAGTAGTCAGCGAGAGCATAGAGATGACCTCGTCGGGAAGAGGAAGCCTCGGAACCAGCTCAGTAACCGCTTCGATACCATTAGTCGCGTCCGCCTCGACAGCATCTCGACCATAAAGAACCTCTTCAAATGCTGTGAGAGCAGCGCGAGCCGCGGTGGTCGTGAAATTACGAGAATCAATGGTTATGATAGCGGTGGGCTTATGACCTGTAACGGGAACAGGGGTTGTGCTCATCTCCCAACTAAAGGTAATAGCTTCTGGCGAATCGTTAATCGTCTCGTAAGACCTTTCGGAAGGAGAGGCACGGCATCCATATACCAAGTGGATCTTATAGGCAAGATCTTGACCCACTGTATCGTTACCAACCTTTGTCACGTAAGAAATACCAAAACCACGCCTAGGCTGTTGACCGATAACCACGCCAGGAACGATAGCAAGTGAGCCATCGCACTCCATAAACGCATCTGGATAGGTAAACGCTTCAATAGTTCCGCCATACTCCTCAGCGCCATACAAAGTGAGGTAATTCATGTTATCAGCCCACTGCTTGTTAGGATCAGCACCGGATGGAGACTCAGAAATGGAGGTAATACCGTTCCAAGCAACACCGTTGGGATAAGTTCCCGCATCGGTTACAGGATAGAGAACCGCACGCTCAACACCAGTCTCATAAAAATGTTTTCCGATTTCATCCCACACTAATCGACTCATTCTATTCCTCCTTAGAATGATTATTTATAAAAACAACTACCATAAAGCTTTTGAAAAACTAAGCGTGTATACCCAATGATTTAGATTGTCCGAAGTATAAAACCGATCGAATGATATATGACAATCGCCAGTTAAATCCAACAAATATTTCTGAATTATACTTTCAGGATCATAATCAATTAGGGTTAACGAATATGATGGGAATGTCAAATATCTTTGTCCATTAGCATAATTATTTCTAAAACCATCTAGCGAGTATATGATACAAGGATACACCAGCTGTATATCCTTTGGTGGTTGAAAATAAACTTTTTTCACTCCGTCAATACCGCTAAGTATGTTTTGAATGTAGTCTCGTTGTGTTTCAATCACAGTCTGGGACATTGAACACACCTCCGAGACTCAAAGTTATTCTATGACGTTCAACATCAATAGAAGCCGACGTTATCTCAAAAACTTGTTCCATCCAACGTACGTAGCGCATGACTCCGAAATTAGAATTGGCAAATGAATCAGATATTATACTAATATCATTGGAAATTGTTAAATCACTATTTAACTTATCCGCAGAATCCCATCGGCGATTATTTTTTAATACATCACCCCTATAATATCTTTCTTCATAACACTCTTTGTAAATTCCAGGACGAGTTTCTCTTGTTATTTCAAAACCAATTTTTCCATAAAACCGAGCCATGCGCTACCACCTTCTCATTTTAACCTAAGAAGGATTAAGCACCAGTTGAACCCGTTGCACCGGTGGTACCAGTACGACGGCTGGAGTACATACCGGAAACAGTACCGAAGCTAAACGGAAGGTCGCCAGAAGTCTCAATAGCAATAGCACTATAAGGCTTAGTAAGAGCGCCAGAGACTCGCGTCTCGATAAGATACTCGTACTTATTGAAGTTAAGGTCAAAGTCATCAAACAGATTTACGTTACCACCCTTATCAGCGCCAAGAGCATAATCGTTAAGGTTAACGATAAGAGCAAGAAGCTTACGCTCTTCCTGAGTAGTAACGGTCGTGCCCTCAGTAGTAGTGCTAACAGACGCAGTACGAGTGATACCATCAAAGATAGGAACCTCGATAATCTCCTGCACGCGAAGAGCCGCCGCAAGCTCGCCCTCGTTGCGATACATACGATGACCAAGCTGATCCTTAGCAAGGAGCATACGAGTGATGACGTCAGTAGAGGCAAGCATCACTGGAGTACCGGAACCCATATAGTTCTTACGTGAAAGAACAGCATGCTCGATGATAGCATCGGCAATGTCGTTGAAAGTAGCGGAAGACCCGATAGTCACCTTATCATGAATAGTGTAGACATCAGAATCCTGATAAATAGGACGAATATGCTCAGGATTGATGTAGGAAGGATCGGAGCTGGAACGATCGTCGCCAACGAGGACCGCACGAACGATCTCTTCGTTGAGCATCATACGCATCTCAACCTTCATAAAAGCAACAACATCAAGATCGGTAATGTCTATGACGTCGTCACGATCGATCTTCTGAAGCTTGTATACGGTCTGCGGAGTAGTGGTACGAGCAAGCAAAGAAAGAATCTCCTCGATCTTCTGATCGCCCTTCTGATAACCACGCGCACGAGCCTCATACTCAGTAATGTTAGCGGCGACAGAACGAATCCTAGCGAAAGGAGTCTTGCGAAGCATGCCCCAGACCTTGTCGACCCAAGTCATGTCGCGGCTGATAAGCTCCGGATTTTGACCAACAAGCTTGGCCTCAGGATAGAGAACCTCTAAGTTCTCGATACCATGGGAAAGAAACTCCTGCTTAAGCGATCCGTTAGAACCAGTCTTGGCGGCAGCGATGTAGCTATTAATCTCGTCATGACTGAGCTCGGCGTAGCTATCGTTGTTATCGAACACATTGGACTTCATATCATCCTCCATATCATCATGCTTTACATCTTTTTTGCTAGCAGCCATTCCAACCAAATACTCTAACACCATGCGCTGCTTTTTGTTGAATGTCTTAAGTACGTCCTCGACGGTTTCCTCAGAAGAGTCGACCTCGTCCTCAGAATCATCGTCAGAATGCTTCATCTCTCGATTATAAGCCTTGTCTACGAGATACTCAAGAACGGCTTTCTGCTCTTCGTTCATAGTATCGATTACATCTTGAATCGTCTTATCAGAATCATCAGCCATATCTTCCTCATCTTTCTTATCTTTTTCTTCAGTTTTGGCGTCATCTTTTTTAGATTCAGAAGATTTCGTATCCGACGAAGAATCGTCCGAATGAACGATAAACTCTTCTCCGGTATAAATAATCGCCTCGTCTTCCAAATCTGTATAAGTGCCATCGCCATGAGCAATACTTAATGGATTAATAACTGCTCCAGGATTAGCCCCGGCCAAAACAAGACTTACTTCCCTTATAATTCCATGCACAACATTAGCACCTTGTTGCTTAAGACGATTAGCGTAAATTGACATAGAAGTAACGTCACCATGCTTTACCAAACTCTTCGCAATTTGACCAGCTTCTGTATCATTTAGAGTACAGTACGCATATACACCGTCGTCACGATTTTCAAGATCCGCATGACCAAGAACACTTCCAGGATCAGTATGAACATGAGCCCACACAAGCGGAACTCGTGTATTATCATTATCCTTGAAAGCATCCCTGCGAATAATTCGGCCATCGCCGCATTCAAGATCGTTCTTGGTTGCATATCCACTAAAATCATACATATTAAACACCTACCTTTCTTAACTACTTTTTCTTCTTAGTCTTGTTCTTTTTATATTTTTCTCGAATCTGGGCGCGTTCATCCTTGCCTTCTTGTCGAACTGTAGCGCTTTCGCTCTTTGCTCGACTAACAATTTCAGAACGTTCCTGCTTTCCAGCGGAAACACGAGACTTCCGTTCAGACTGCTTTTCACTGACTTGACTCTTGGCCTTTTGTGTCTCATTAGCAAGATCAGATTTAAGCTGAGTTCTGATTTTCTTAATCTCGTCCCGATTCGATTGACGAAGATCTTTGATCTCACTTCTAAGTTTTTTACTAGTTTCTTTTTGTTCTTCACTAGCTGATTGTATATACTCTTTTAATTCAGATCGTATTTTAGTAATGTTAGATCGCATGTTCTCTGTATGCTCAGTCTTAACAGATGACACGTTATCTGTAAATTCGGCATTTGCTTCTGCTATTTCTTCATAATTATCTGCTAATTGTTTTTTAAGTCTAGCTCGCAATTTTTTGTCGCTATTAGCATTCATAGTCTCCAAACGACCTCTTATCGAAGCATTTTTAAGACGGATTGGATTATTCTTACTGTCCAAATCGCTTTTCAGTTTCTTAACATCACTTTCGATATTTCGATCTTTGTTAGCTTTCTCTTCTTCTATATCGGATTTAGCTTTTTCGCGAGCATTGGCTTTACTTATCTTAGCAGCCTCAGCGTTATTCTTTATACTATTTTGTATGCTTTCCACTTCGGCTTTAAGCTGATCTTTAAGACTTTGTATTTTACTTTTTGTCTCTAAACGAAGGCCTTGTTTTGTTTCCTTGCTAGCGTTTCTCAGATTTCTAATTGCCTCTTGGATAGCAGCAACGTCTTCTCTCTGTCGTGCCATACTATCTGCCATAGCTTGTTGCTTACGAGCTTTGATTTCTGCCAAACGGTCTTTCTGCCGATTCATGCTTTCTTCTAGCTCTAATTTTTTTCTATCTACAGGGGCTTCTCCACCGCCTTGTTGGTTTGCTCTAGCTGCTACATATCTGGTTGGACCGGATGAACTTGAAATATCTTTTTTATGAGCCTGATAGTATGCTTCGGCTTTTCTCGGATCATAATACAGGCTTGCATAGTTTCCGTAAGGATTGTTAGTTCTGGCACTAACACCTTTAAAGCCTGTTTTTCCAGCAGCTTTATCTCGCAAATATCTTTCTCTTCGTTTAGCGGCATCGTAATTCATTCGTTGTGTGTAAGCGTCTTGAGCATGCTCCAAATATCTTTCCGAATTGGTGTAATACTTTAGCTTTTCCACAGGGGATCTATTGACAACATACGTACTCATCATGTCTCATCCACCTGCTTATCCAATTCGTCCAATTCTGATTCGTATGCTTCAAGTTTCTTCAAATAGCTTTCAAGTTCTTCGCTAGATAGACCATCGTAATTTGAGACTTCTTGGTTCTCATTTTGACCGCTAATTCCTTCATCTGGAGGAACCTGGTTTGGATCCATTGGCGCTGCATTCGGATCGAGTTGTTGATCCATAGGCATCATCATTTGTGGATCATTAGCGACCGGATTAATATTCTTATTAAGCAGCTCTTCTGCACGAGGAGTATCGACCGGACGGTATCCAAGTACTGCTCGAACTTCATTACTATTGAGAATCTCATTACGAGTAAACTTCTCAGCCATCTCGGCGAGATTGTCGATTGTAACAAGACTGAACGGAGCTCTGAAGTACACAATAGACTGACCTTGAGTTCTTGCTGTTTTAGTCAAGAACTTTCTATGCATCTCATCCACTATAGCACCAACTATTGGCTCTATCGTTCTATTGTTGTAATTCAACATCTCTTGAGGATTTGCAGTACCATTAAAAACGGCCGGTGTTAATCCAAGCTGAGCGTACAATTGATCTGTAAAATATGTAATTTGTTCGATCAAACGACTTTCTACAGGATGCCCAAGTTGAACTATCTTTTCTGTTCCGTCTATGTATGCCACACCATATTTGGAATCAGTAAGCTGCATTTCAACTTGCTTTCTTCGTCTCTCTGCTTGCTCCATACGACTTTCGCTTTTTATCGTATAGGGAAGCTGTATAATCATGTTTAGTTTATCAGAATTTTGCTTATCATCAGTTGCATCCAACAAAGCGAGTTTATGCTTTAATCGTTGCAACGTAGAATTTGGTTCATTCATAACCTGATACAACGGATTCTCTATCAAGCATACTTTACTTTTAGGCAAAGTTATTTCTTCTCGTTGTCCAGTTCTATCGTTATAAACCTCAAGTCTAACGTGATCAGGCATCCATTGTCGAACTTTTCCAGTTCTAATAGATTGTATATCGTAAGAATTTGTCTTGGTTATATCAAATGTTGTGTCAACCGGAACTATCGCAACGTCTCCTTCTTCGAACATGGATAAAACAACATCCATGACGAATGCTCTAGCCGTCTGATCTTTATTTGCAGAAACCGACAAACACTCGTTTAAATTTGACGATATCTCTTCTTGAAACCGTCCATTTTGATCAACTCTAGCATGACGAATCTCAATAGTTGCTACATCTATAGCTATTCTGTTGTATATCGACGCCAAAATAGTTCTTTCGGTGCCTATTCTAAGCGGTGTTTTCTCTAATCGAACCGAAGAAGTCATTCCGCCTGTTATTGCTTTAGAATATAAACTTGAAGAATTTCTTTCTTTTTCGTTCATATTAAAAGCATTCCATGCATGAGAAAGCCTATCTTTAAATTTCATATTTCACCTCCTTCTGTCATCATGAATTCTTCTCATTTTGACTAATCGAATTGATCTCTGTTTAACTTATACGCCACATAAGCATCCATCATAGCAGCGACAGAGTCTATCTTTTGATCGTATCTGGTTTTTAACAATTTCCTATTACCATTAGTATCTTCCAAAACAATAGCATTACCCATCGTGAAAGACATCATTAGTTCGTCAAACAACAGAACTCTATCCTCTGCTAATTTTTTAAGCTCGCCCAACGGAACCGATTCGGTTTTAGCTCCTTGTATTACTTTTTCTATTCCGTAAGGACCATTCTCTCTTTCCCAACGTTCTACAAATTCCCTAGCATTGTATGGGTCGTATCCGAAAGATCTAACGTCATAATTAGATTGCATTATGTATTCGTCAAGATCCTCGTATACAAACTTATCGATATCGAGAACGGTTCCTTCTTGGATGACCAACGTACCTTCATCCATAAACTCGTTATACTTGATTCTAGTTGCACTAGGAAGTCGGTATAAAGTTCTAGATGTTATGTAACATCGTGTCTTAACGCCAAAAGTACCGTCAGATAAAGGAAACAAAAACGTGAATGCACAGAAGTCATCTCCTTGAGACAGGTCTGCGCCCATAGAACAAGGCAGGTTCCAGTATTCTCTTTTGGAGTGCGGTTGGATCTCTTCGTACCTAAAGAAGTACGTGTATCCTTCCATAGGAATTCCAAATCGTTTGGCCAAAATATCATTTCTTGTAGAAGGAGATTTCTCAGCACGCTCTTTATCTAGCTGATAGGTTTCATATGTAACCGTAAGCCCTATGTTTGGCTGCGCTTTAATCCACATAGCAGGATCTTCTACCTCAGAAATATCATCCAAACGATAATACCATATCGACACATGGGGGTTGATGTATTCTCCTTTGAGTATTTTCATCAACTCCATTTTAATTGTATCGCCAGCTCCGTTTCGAACGGTTCCTTCAGAGCTAGTAGCCAATATTAAATAATCGTCAAGTTTGGATGCGCCTTGTTCTATAGCTGCTATAGGATCTTCTCTAATATCTCCAGATAGCCATTCGTCTACCGTGTTTATTTTAGATCTTAATCCTTGAAGTTTGTTGACGCTCATTGGTCTAATTTCAAGAAGAGATCCAGTTAGGAAATTCTCTATTCCCTTTTTGGTAGAAGCTAATTTTTGTCGAAGAGCTCTGTTGCCAGTTGTATTTTGAAGGGATCCATCTGTAAGAAACTTGAACAGAGGACCTCTGGCTCTTGTTATGGCGGTTCTTATTGGAGATAGAACTTCGTCCGCTTGTTTCATCGTTGGAGCCGTAGTTATTTGATGTGTTGTATCAGTATCGACATTTAAAAAATAGCTCTGGATACAAGCCGCATACATGGATTTAGCCGCACCTCTTGCTACGATCAGATATTGCTTATTAGTCAAACGTTTCCTAATCACTTTACGAACATATCGACCTCCGTGACCATCTGCGTTTGGCTGATAAACCGGTCGTTCTATAAAATAATACCATCCAAATATCTGTTCGGCCCATAGCTTAAATGTATCTAACAAATTCAAGTCAGATCCATCAGTTAATGTCATTTCATTTTCACAATATCTAATAAAACCTTCTACCGCATCTGGATTATAATAGATTCCAGGATTTTCAATCAAGGACTCTATTCGGTTCATTTCCATAGAAACTTCGTCATTAACGGCTATATCTCCACGTATAACAGCCTCTCTAAATTCTGCATAGTATCTTGGAGTGGCTGTGTTTGATAGCATTAAATCACCTTAACGTATTATTCTTGTCTTTATCACTTTCGCTCTTTCGGGAGGTTCTTTGTACCATGCTTGTGTCTTTTCGCGCTTTTTGCTTTCTGATTTCTTGTCATCTTTGTTTTTAGGTTTATCCTCATTTTTAGGTTTATCCTCGTTTTTAGGTTTATTACCGCCAGAGTCTCCGCCCTTTGGTTTTGCGTTCGCAGAGTTTAAATCCTTAAGCTTTTGGGCAGCTTCCGCTCTAACTTTTTCATCTCCATCGAGAACGTCAAGTCCCAACTCTGCCTTACGCTCATTAAGAAGGTCGGAATATTTCTTCGGTTTTTCTTCTTCAAACAGCTTCTTAACAGCATTTTCGACCGTAGCATTCATAGCTCTATTAAATCCAGCTTTTGCGTTTTCCTCTATAAACTTTCTTACAGGACCCTTCTTTGCTTCTTTCTCCATGGCGCGTATTGCTGCTTCTTTTTGAAGTCTATTGAATCGATCCATAACCTCTTGATCGGTCATGTCTTTCAATTTCTTTTTCTTTCCCTGTAGCTCCTTTGTAGCAGCTATTAACTGTTTTCTATTATTAGCATCAACAGCTTTTTGATACTTTTCTTCTAAATCTGCGTTTGTTGGAGCAACAGTTTTTCTAACTGCCCCTCCTAATTTCTTAGCTCCTGAAGCAGCAGCACCGCCTAGTTTCCCAGCAACAGCCTTGGTTCCTTCTGCAACTTTCTTAGCGCCTTTTCTAGCTTCTCCGACACCATAATGGATTCGTCCTAGAGCAGTTAAAGAACCATCCAAATTCTGGTACTGACGACGACCCCATTTCTGACCTTTGGTACCATGATGTTCCAAGAAGTCGGAGTGTGAGATTTTTTCATTGCTATAACGTTTTATAAAATCATCTATAGAATCGTCTGTTACGTCTGATTCATAGTCATACTCATTAGTCATTCTCTTCAACCTCCTCCACTTCATACTCATCAGCTTCTATATTCAATCGCCATTCATATTCCTTTAGGGCATTATCCAAAGCCGTAGCCAAAGAGGAAGAAGTTGGGGGATCAAATAATGTTCGGACTTTCAATGCTATGTATGATTTGACCATCGGAAGAATTGCTTCGTCTGTCGTAAACGACGACCATAAAGCAGAACTGTCCTCGATAGAAAACGGTGTTATCGGGCCTACTCCCAATTGTCTTAGTATCATAAACGCTGTATTAATATGCAAAATTATTTCTTCGTCAAATGCCGAGTCATCTTCATTGACTCCAGAAGCATACTTAATCGAGTCTAAAATACTGTCTTCCATAACACTCTCCTATCGATAACAGATTTTCACCTCCAGAGACAAGTATCGCCTTGGGTTCTTTCTATTGGCAACCTTGGAAGCATTGATTCGCTACCAAAGTGAATAGCCTGATGGGTGTTATATGATACCGTTATCAAATTATCAGGATCAAACAACTTATCCCAATTTTCGTCTTCGATGTCTTTGATCGTAATTGGATTTATGTGATGTATCACAGGTCTGTCGAATATCTCGTATTCTTCTATACCAAGATCACAAGACTTATCTCGTATTATTATGTCTCGTCTTGTTCGTTTCCATTGACTAGAAGAATAGAATCCTTGATTCAAATATCTGCTAGATCCAAATGTAGCAAAACCTACATCGCCAAGAAGCTTTAAGTATTCATAGCGTTCTCGAATTGTAGGTAGTTTTATTAATTCGGAGTAACTTCTAGTCTTCATAGAAATCTACTTGATCGTAGTCATCAATATCTGATAGTCCACTGTAGCTTCGCATAGCTTCTATAGCTTGGGAATATAGTTCTTCTGTTCTACGGTTGGACTCTAAAGCTTCTGCTTTTGCTCGCAAAACCTCATTTTCACGTTCAAGTTTTTCGCGTTCGAGTCTTTCCCGCCCAGAAGCAAGACGAAGATAGTGAGTTATAACCGAAGGAGACGCAGTGCCTTCTAATAATTGTTTCTCCGCCAAATTTACAGCAGCAGAAATAAGTTGGTTTTCTCTTGCCTCTGGCGTATCAGCAGGCATGGGACGAATAGCCATATGTCGCCTCCTTACTTTAGCTAGTTTTTGGTTAGTTTTACGTGCTTTGCGACTGTTTCTATTGTGAAAAAGTATACATTCAGAATAGATTTAATGAGAATGACTGACGTTTTGAAGACTTTTAGGTAGTTTAGGCCCCGAAAAACACTTAAAAATCCAATAAAGTCAGAAAGGAGTAGACATAAGTGGATCCAAGAAAAGATACTTTATTGAATCAGTCATTCTCATTTAATCTATTCTCGCAAAAAAGGCTGAAATTCGACTCCAAAAATATCCACCGGGGGTTTTTCAAAGAGGCGGCCGATGAAAAAAAATTTTAAAATTTTTTGGGGGATATCCCCCGTATGACAAAATTTTTAAAAAATTTTTGAAATTTTTTTGAAAAATCTTCGAAAAAATCGAAAAATTTCTAAAAATTTTTGAAAAATTCCTAAAATTTTTTGAAAAATTTCTAAAAAATTTTGAAAATTTTCTAAAAATTTTTGAAAAATTCTTAAAAATTTTGAAAAATTTTTGAATTTTTTTTCGAAATCGATCGAAACGAAAAGCTTTTAAAGTTTTCGATAAAAAGGTATGACAATTTTTCTAAAAACTTTTTCTAAAAACTTTTAAAAACTTTTAGAAAATTCTAAAAACTTTTAAAAACTTCTTATTTTTTTTAGAATTTATTAAAAGTTTTTAAAAGTTTTTTAAACAATAATCGTTTAATACTTTTTATTAATAATTTATTTAAATGTTTTCAATAAAAGGTATGACAAAACTTTCAAATAAAGTACTACACAAAAGCGATAGCGTTCGAATGATCTGATAAAACCGTGGTTAAAAGTCCAAAAACACAGGCCTATACAAATAGTCTTCAAATAAACGGTTTAAATTCTTTTAAAAATTTTGTCAAATAATTAATGCAAAAGTAAAATGATCTACGAAGTATTGAACAAAACATGAAAAAAAGTATGACAAAGTTATTAAAATTATTTTTAATAAAACTTTTAACAAAGCTTTTAATGTATAGTATAGCTGATAATAAAACGTATTAGCCATCCTTAATGCATACACCAACAAAAAGTCTGAAAGTTTTTGTACTAAAGATGGCTAATAGGTATGACAATTATTCCTCTATGAGAACTTTTCTATAGATACATTCTAGATCCATTCGTATTATATCGTCTATGGCAGAATTCTCAGCTCTACGGATCTCGCTTTCCGTCCAATCATTAGAAATCCCACCAACACGCCATACTAATGCATCACAATTATACCCTTTATCAGAATCAAATCGCTCCCAATCGTCTCGTTCATATACAGGATGAAACGGATTGTCGATTGTTGTTAGTTTATACATAGGAGGCTTTATGAATTGTTCATCAGTCATAGTTTGATCACCTCCAAAAAACACGTATGACAATTATTCATCTAAAGCTCTCTGAACAGTACTAACAGAAACGCCCAACGAGCTAGCAATTTCTTCCCATGTATATCCTCGATCAAGCATGCTCTGTGCGCGTTGAACTTTCGCAGTACTCATACCACTTGTTGTTCTAGGCAAAGCTCTTTCACGAAGTTTGTCAATGTCTGTGTTTGCCAAAATCTCTCGAACCTTAGAGTCTGATATAGCGCCAGCTTGAATAGCATCCCATTCTTTGTCACTGATTGGTATAGATTCTTTATGAGCTCCAGATACAGCTCGTGCATATTCCAAAGCTCTAGATTTAGCCTTTTTTACCGCATCAGCATCATACTCAGGATGCGCATCTAGTTCTGCTCTTACTGTAGAGTTTGCCAAAGCCTGTGCTTTTCGTTCTTTAGGAGCATTCATCTTCGCAATAGCTAGGCTAGCATCCAAGGATTCTACCTCATTGGCATACGTTTTACTAGCAGATCTATTCCACTCAGCTCTTGGGGTAGCTCTGGATTCTGCTCTTGCTTGGTTTGCCAAACTTTTCATATGACTGGCGTAATCTGCATAATATTTCTCAATAACTGTTCCCGGGTTTTGTTTTGATCCTCCAGAAGTAAGAGTGTACGGATCATTTGTATCACGCATCTGATTAGATCTTGTAGTAACTGGGTTTCCTTTATAAGTTAGTTTCCCAGTTTCCCTAAAGATCTTTTCGCCAGCGTCCCATCTTTTTCTTTCAGCAGGCGTCATGGAACTAGGACTTACAATTTCTTTAACTTCTACAGGATGTGTCTGACTCTTTGCTCTGGAAACTATCGTTCCGGCTCCGCCACCTTCACTTTGATACTTTTTCTTTAGTTCAGCAATTCCAAGATCTTTTTGGGCTTGCCTATAATCCAATTTGTGCTTAGGAGCATCGATAACAACCATAGAATATTTTACTGCCTTAGACAAATCTTCTGGATTTGCACCCTTGATAGACATATCAGTTATCAAATTCGTGATTTCACCCATGTGTCTACCTTTTGATTTATCACTCATAAGTTTATTCTTTGGAAGATGATCTCCTGGATACTCTTCTTTTGGATCAAAAGTTCTAAGTTTACCCAAAGTATTCTTAAGTTTAGGATTACTATCTAACTCTTTCGGAGAAAGGTTTTTAATCTTAGCACTTGCCAAAGGAATCGTTATGACAGTATCACCATCAAAATCTGCTCCAGATAGAATGCCAGCTGTTTTAGAATTAATGCCGACACCATCTCTAGCATCGTTTCCGATTATTCGTTTACCTTCCTTATTGTTATTATTAACTTTAAGAATTGGTATTTCGAATATTCCGCCATGAGGATGCCTAACCAAAGCTAAATATTCTCCGTTTTTGTAAGTTGGCGCATAAATTTCACCATCTTTTAAACTTGTTAATGGTAATATAACTTTAGAGGCTTGTCTCGGAAGAGCTGCCGCTTTTAGATGAACAGCATCAGAGTCGCAGCTATCAGCAAACTTATTGAGCAGATACTTCTTTATTGTTGGATTTGTTAAAGATCGTATCTCTTCAAAATCAGCATCAGCAATATCTTTTGCCAATTTAAGCTGTTTACTAGCAAGAGCTGGAGACTGCTTAGAAAGGAATTGTGACGATAGGGACTTAGACCATTTATCCCAATGACCTTCTTCGTTTACGATGTTTAAAGCGCCTCGCTGTAAACCCGGTCTAATCGATGCTCCAAACGGATTCAATTTATTATCCGGATCTTTCATAGGCTTAAGAACTTCTTTTCCTCCAGCTTCGGATGCTATCATCGGAGTGCCTTTGTGTTTATTCGTATTAAAACGAATATCAATTCCGTCAGGCAAATCATCCGAATAAACAGCCATACCTTTGAGATAATGTGTTCCATCTACGCCGATTCGAACTTGGGCATATTTGGCTTTTCCTAAATCTAAGTCTTTAACTCCTCTACGAAGCTCTATAACGCCATCTTTGTCTATTCCGCCATCCTCAGCATAAGCTATTTGTATTCGTTTAGACTTAACATTTTCAATTGGTCTAAGTGTTTGCTTAATACCATCAGAATCTATCTTAATATCAACAGGCGGACGAATCTTATCAGAATTATCATAAATTTCTTTTCTGGTGACGCCTGGTTCGGTAAGAAGTTTGTACGATGTGTTACCTTGTCCAAATTGCTGTTTTATCGGCATATCTTGGATTTGATAACCTTCTGCTTGAAGTTGTCTAAGCGCAGCATCAAACTTAGATCGACTAACTCCTACTAGAATTTCTGAATTCTTACCAACATCAATGTATCCGCCTTGATTCTTTAAACTGGTTTTGAGCAAATCGACGGTGTTGTCAATATCTCTAGCTTTAGACGCAGCATCTCGTTCTAATAGATCATCAATTCGACCTGTAGAACAATTCAATTCTTTAGCTATAGCTTCTTTCGACCAACCCTTGGCTTTTAGTTTTTTAGCAGTAAAATAATCTTCTCTATCAACTGAAGCTTTTGCAAGAGTTACTAACTCTCGATACTGTCGAATATTACCATCTGTAAAGTAATTAGCTAATTCTTTCTGATCCGTTATTCCTTGTTTTCTAAGTGCTAGAAGTCTAGTTCTAAAATCTCTATAGTTCTGATAAGGTTGTTCTCCAGACCCATAAGGATATCGTCCAGAACCGACAGGAGCTCCGTCAAGTTTAGATCTTCCTATATGGGCTAAGTAATCTTCTTCAGAAACGGTATACATTGGTTTTCCTCTCATCTATACGTATCTGTTTTAATGGATCTCAGTATATCATCAAATGCTATTATTCGATCCATAACATTCCAAATATCAGAAGCTTCGGAATCACAAAATAGAACTTCATTGTTTTGATAAATACGCAAATGTATCGCTATATCATTAGGGTTTATTTGGTATTCCAAGCAAAACAATGCCGCATAGATTTCCAATTGTTTCATGGAAGCTGGTGTTTTTCCAGATTTAAAATCGTATATTCTAAGGATTTTTGCATCCTCGTCGAAACTAATAGCATCAGCAGTTCCAAAAGCATTTTTAGAATAATATAAAACAACTTCTGGAATCATTGAATCCATGATACAATCGTTAACATACATAGACAGAGTACTGCCATCTTCAGAAAGAGGAACCCCATAAGTTATTGCATCGCATGCAAATTGATGAAGTAACGTTCCTCTTATTTTAGCTTGATTGTTTTCATAAACAGTTACCAATCGGTCTTCATCATAATTAAGCCAGTGGTACTTACTAGCACTAAGAAAAGCATGTTTTCCCTCAAGCTCGTAATGCCTGTTGAAGTTCATTAAGCACCACCTCTTTGTTCTCCGGAAATATAAAACTCGAATAAGACATGTTGTTCATTCGATCGACATAATAATCCTGATTAGGTCTATGGGAAGCTTTCTCTGATTTTTTACATTCCAAAGTAGCCCACCTATCATTCCATAAAATTAAAAGATCGGGTATTCCTTGAATATCATTTGGATCGAGTTGAGTAATTATGCATCCTGGGAATAAGTCCTTGAGATTACTTTTCAACTCTTTCTTAAACTTACCTTCAGGAGTCATAATAAAACCTTTCTCGAAAATATAAAATATGCTAAATCATTTTATAACATCCGTTTCATTCAAAAGTTAAAAAAAAAAGAAAACAAGATTGCAAGCCTCGTGCTGCCCATCTCTAAATCTATCTCTCAAGAACCACCATCTTTTACGATAATGTGGATGAGTACGGCCCACAATCTTGTGGATATACTAAAGTGTTAATTCTATAAAAGAGTAGGTCTAGTTAACTACAATTGAAACTCTTATAGAATTAACACCCTATCTATCTATTAAACAGCGTGTAAAAAATATATCAAATGTTTAAGCCATTTAAATAAAAATAAATAAGGAATTCAAACACCCTATTTATCTATTAAACAGCGTGTAAAATTTATCTATTATAATAAGCTCGTTCATTGAATTTCTTCTTATTATCCAACGCCTTTCGTATAGATCTATCTATTTTTGAATTAGATATCAAATGATAATAATACAAATCGACAAATGGTGTGTTTATTCTATTAATTCTTCCAGACGCTTGTTCCATTAATTTATAGGAGTAGTTTTGAGAATAGAATATCAAGGTATCGGTTTCGATACAATTCCATCCTTCTGCTCCAGCCGTATACTGTACCAAGTAAACCCACGAATCTGACTTTGGAATATTTTGATGCTTATGGCCATTCCATTCTGAAAATATAAAATTATTCTCTTGTAATCTTTGTTTTATTAAGTCTAGCTCATAATTAAAATTGTAAAAGACAATAGCTTTCGGATGATCTTTCAAAATATCAAATAGAGCATCTAGTCGTCTTTCGTCCGAGTTTATGACCGATCTTAACAGATAACAAAATTCGCTAGCATTGGTTATCGGACAATTATCAAATGGATTCCATCTGTCGTCGATAACAGATACCAGGTCTTTATCGTATTCTACATATTGATAAATATGATGCGGAATAGTTATTCTATTATCAGTCATGTTTACTAAAATCTTATCACGTATCTTTTCAAGCTTCTCTACGTTTATATAACGTTCTATTTTCGGATACTTTGTATATCTACTGTATACAATGTGTTGTCTTCTAAAGTCAGTAATATTCCTGTAATAGCCATTGGCTATAAAAACAGAAGCATAATCAGTCCAAGTATCGCCTGGAGTTGCACTAAGCATTATCCAATCATTATTTCTTGCTATTTTAATAAACGCTTTAGACCAAGTCCCCAATCCAACAACTCGTTGCTCATCAAAAATAAAAAATGACTTTTTAACATCCTCATACTTTTTTATGTTATTCCAAGAATCAACTATTGGATTAGTATTCGGAAAAGATATCGCTTCGTGCTGCCAACTACCATCATCTCTAGTTTTACCAGTGGTTATGACATATAATGGAACTTTATGCTTTGGTAAAACCGTTCTACCAAGACCGTTCGTTTTTATCTTTCCACCACAAATCTTAGTATAATAGTAAGTTAGAGCAGTTCTAGTTTTACCAGAACCGACCCCACCACAAAGGATGGAGCCGGTCTGTAATTTCTCTATGGCCGATATCTGATCCGAGTATAACTCGATAGCCATAACAAAATATCAAACATTAAGCCTTGTAGACAATCTCATAGTCGTCATCAAGACCATCCTGTGAAAGTAGAATGTTCATGTCCTGAACTTGTGCCTTAACACCATGCTTGTCGCCATAGACCCAATAATACGGACGAACCATAAGATCTACAAACTCAATAGGCTTTGTATCAAGATGGAGAAGGTCAATATCTTCCTCGTCAATAAGAGTCTTAGAATGCATGTTCTTGTTAATAAGATAGATATTAACCGGGAAACGAGTTCCATACTTAATAAACACCTTGAGATAGCCCTTCATAACTTCTGGCTCATTGTCATCGCGAGAAACGTTTCGCCATATGACGGGCCAACCTTCAGCCTCAAGCTCTTCGGCAAAGTCATCATCAAGCTTAATGGCAAAATAACGTACTCCGTTACCACCATAAAGTCCGTTGTTATCCTTCTCCATATGGCGCCAAGTGATCTGATCGCCAGGGATTCCCTTAAACATGCGGTTCTTGAGAGTACGCTCCTGAGTAGACATAAATATCAAAATCCTTTCATAATCATTTTAGACAAATCAAAACCTAATTTGCATTTTTTATTGTTTACATAAAACTTACAATCTTCGCAATAGACATAGTTCTTATCTTGACAAGGCGCTAGTCATGGGATCTCAATAGACTCATAAGGATCATCACTTACAAATCTGTCGAAATCTCCAAACACTGATATATCAGCAACTACGTCATCTATCTTCTTACGATAATAACTAATATCAATTGCATCACTCATGTTTAGATTTCTTACCATCTCGGACTCTAGCCATCGGTAACCATCTGCATCGGTAGCAGACACGTATTTACCATTCTGTTCTCGAACAAGAATTCCTCCACCACAATCTTTCTTTATAGGACAGAATTGACCGGCTCTTCCTATAAATACATAATTGTGAGTTTCTACAAGATCACCGATGTTAGGACCTTTGTATCTCTTTAATGCGGCATCAATTACCTCCTGTTGTTTCAATTCAGGATCTTTAGAGTTTGCAATCTTTTGTTTATTCTTTTCTACGGCATCGTTAATAATCCTTTCCATTTCTGAGTCATATTCTTCCTTAGTATATGCATGAAGGGGGTAACCTTCATTCATATCCAAATATAAAGCAGACTTAACATTCTTGGTTTCGCACATGTCTTCGAAAACTATCGGATGTTTACTAAACAACTCTTTGAAGATATATGGATGTTGGAACTCAGCCCCAGTTGCAGTCCAACAAGTAGATACCTTTTCTCCAGTTGGAAGCTTAAATATATGTTCGCCATCCTTGTATTTAGCGATGTAGACTGCTTTGTTTACGATACACATTCGTTCATAAGTTGCTTCGTGTTCAAAATTATATCCATATTCTCTACCAAATTCCATAACACTTTCTATGATACTTGGTGTAGCGTTAGCTATCTTAATAGAATCGGTCTTAATATGAACAACAGTATATCCTTGATCTTGAACAAAATGCTTAAGATCGACCATAAACAAAGCTCCACGCTTGGCAACAATATTATCTACATTTCTTTTGTCTTTAAACGGATTCATAAACTTTGCGGATGTCAATCCATATACAGAATTAATAACCGTTTTCATAGCAGCAGACAAATCAGACGACGTTAGCTCTCCGCTTTTAACTTTCTCAATATACGGTATCAATCGTCCGTCCAAAAGCTTGGATACAGTATCCCAATCTTCATGCTTGATCGCAACACGACTGTCGACAATATCTTTAAAAGCCTTTGTAAATCTAGGACCAAATAGACATTCATTAATCGTGCTAGTAGGATGCATCGAAGTAATATCAATCAAAGCGACATCCGTATAAATTCCAGGTTCAGAATAAACATAGCCACCTTCTCCAATTTCTTCGCCTCTATATGTAGACAAAGGAGAATTAATCTTTTTACCAGCTACAGTCTTTTTAACCCATTCGAACTTATATCCTGGAAAATAAGGAAGAATACTAGCTTCTAAATTATCAAGCTCTTCTCTACTAAAATCTGTTCTAACAGGATGAAGATTCTTAAACATTTCTGGTCTAGCTTGCTTAAGAAACTTAAAAGTCTCCGGATCTAGATCTTCTACTCTAACAGGCTTACTCAAATCTCTATAATTGAACTCGTGTTGAGGATTCTTATTATTTCCAAATATAAAACGAGTCGATAGAGTATTCGTCGTATCGTTAACAGTCAGTCCAGCAAGATCTGCTAGAATTTGTCTAGCAGTCCAATCGCCTTTAAGCCAATGGAATCTAGCTTCTGTAGCCAATACATCGTTATCACAATATTCGGATACTTTATCCCACTCTTCTTCTGGTACCGGTTTATCCCAATCCATGCCAAGCTCAAGATGGTGTATTCCCATCTCTATCTCTGCTTTCTTCAAACTCATCTTGTTTCCAGCAGAAGCAAAGTCATAAATATCAGTATAACTCATATTGTATGCTTCGCCATACATTGCAGCACGTTGTTCTTCTTTTGTTCCAGAAATGATAGCCTTCGACATTTTGTATATCTCTTCATTGGTTTTTCCCAAATATCTAGCATATACTATATGATTGTCGTAACGTCTATTGTTATAGCCAACCAATTTCATATCGAACAACGGCTCTATTTCCTTCGGCGTTGGATTAACCAATCGACACATTGGTTTACCTTCACCATCTGCTTTGTAATTGATAAGCAAAAGATTAGGAAATACCTCAATATCAAAGAATACTATTGGACTGTCTTCATCAAACCGGCTATTAGACAGTCGATGCCTATTCATACTTGGCATATTACTTCTATCGACATCGGACTCACCAATATCAATAAAATCTTTAGACTTGAATCGCATTTGTCCAACGACTTTTATGCAATACCCCGCTTGGTTAGTACTGTTTGCAGCAAATGACAAGATTGCTCCAGACATATCACTAACATCATATGACAATCCGGAATTATACGCATCATCTAATATCTTATATATAAAATCGACTGACGGCTTTGTTGCTGGATGAATCTCTTTACGAAGATTCTTCTTTATAAGATCCCTCAAACTTTTTTCACTTTTAATATACTTTGTACTTATCACTTTTTTCTCCTTCAGAGGAAGGCCTCCACTGATATGAGCAATTGGAATATCATTACACAAACTCAACTTTCTACGCAAAGAACTGTTACCACTAAAGACTTTAATCTCTATTCCATTCGAATATAGCCTGCTAAGCTTACTCGAATCCCCATCATAAATATAATGAAGATGTACTCCAGCTCCACTCTTGCTGAATTCTGTATATGTCTTAGGAAATTCTGAAGCTGCTTTCAAGTTCAATTCAGCAGACTTTTCTCCAGTCACAGGGTCTTTAATATCAAAGTCTATAACTATATGGTTTTCTGGAATCTGAACATAGTGAACCTTTGTAGTATCCAAATCCTTTAAAGTGGTTTTAACATTAATCCATTTCTGAAGTGGTCGTCCATCATCATTAGCATATTGAGCTTTACAATCTTTACATTCTATATCGAATATTGAATGTGTACTATTTAAAACTATATTCTCAATACGTCTATTTAAAATATCAAACGACTCATCTTCATCATTTTTAGCTATAGACTGTCCATTCTTTTCTTTATTTTCGATCTGTTCTTCTTTTTCATTCTCTGTATTGTTGTCGTCTTTACTCTTACTAAAATCATCAATCCCATTATACATTCTAAATTTATCAGTTATAAACCCACTATAATAACTTCTATAATAAACTCCATCAATCTTTGCTCGTGGTTTAAATTCTCTGAAATAGTTCTTAAACTCTTCTCTAAATGCATACATAGGCATGAGATAAGACAACGATGTTTCCATGCAATATTCTTTATACATTGAATACGCTTGCTTTAGAGATACACCATCTTGAGTACTAAATATAAAATAGTTCTCATCCATAAAGTTAAAGAATACATCAGTCTTGTATTGCATTTCTTCTGATCTATATCCATCATAGAAATGCTTACCATACTTTTTGTAAACATCAAGACAATGCTTTGCTATAGCGCCTATCTCAAAGTGTATCTGACTCATAACATCTTGATATACATCTGCTGGTAACAATCTTCCACTTGGATTAACGTCTATTAATCGTCGAATCAAACCACTTTTAGCATCAGTAATCTTAACCGGTTTGTTGGTCGCCATCAAAAGAAACGAATTCATTCGCATCACATATAATGACTTATGTTTCTCGTTGATGGTCATTTCCTCATGTGCAATAATACTATTCAATCTTGAGTTGTCTTCTATTCTTGACAAATCACCATCATGTTGTATAGCAACTAGTGGATTGGTCTTAAATGCTTCCATTGAAAATTGACTAGCCGTAGTAGCAAGAGCTCTGGCATCGAAGATGCAATAATATCCATTAAATATCTCTTGTATAATATTCAATATTGTAGACTTGCCGGTTCCAGCATCACCATAAAATACAAGAAACTTTTGAATAACTTTTGCATCACCAGATATGATAGCACCAATAGCCCACTCTATTTTTCTTCGTTCGATTGGGTCATATAATGTAGATATCAATCTATGCCAATTGTCGCAATCACCATCGGACAGAACATACGAAAGTCGTTTACTAGCATAATCTTTCTTGGTAGTTACTGTATCAGCAAAAGTCAAACTACTATCAAGACTATGATAGTTATCGGGGCACTTTGCTATATAACGCTTATAGTTCTCCCAAGAATGACTAGAAAAATCTTTCATGGATCGTACATAGATTTGATCCATGTTGTTTTCTTTTATTCTATCATATTCTTCCCAAAGTTCTCTATCTACGAACCTTGCAACATCAAACTCGTTCTCACTCCACAACCCACGTTCTTCATCCCATATAGCATAGAAACTTCCTCCTCTTACCATAAGATCGTCAGACAATCCAATATGAAACACAGGAGCTATTTCGCTATATCCTTTCTTAATGGATCGGACTGAAACAGTAAAGAAATCCACGTAACCTCCTTTCTAATTTGTTACATCATGCCACCCACCAAAAATATCAAAAATAGCTCTGTTGCCATTTATTTTTCTAAAAATCCTTGAAAACTTCGATTTGGTGTCATTTTTTGGCCAAATGTCATTTTTCAAATTGGACCCTAAATTTTTGACACCTAGGAAAACACCCCCATTTACCTGGGGTTTTATTATTATTTTCTTTATTTTTTCCTTAAAAGTGTCAAAAATAAATATAAAATAATATATTAATAAGTAAAAAATTTTCACGTATAAGGGTAAATATAGGGGGGGGGTATTTTTAGCCATTTTTAGCACTTTGGCACTATTTTGACACCTTTTTAGTGCAAAAATCTAATTTTCATGATTATTTTTAGGATTTTTATACACAAACACGTTGATCTTGTATATCCAATCATCTCTGAAATTTTCAATATTTTCTATATTATCTTCATTATTTTCAATAATATAGGGTTCTGTATCTTCAATATTTTGAATTTGACACTCTCTATTTTCCTCCATAAAATACTCATAATCATCAATCAACATTCTAAGAAAATCACTAGTTTTCAGACCTGAATGTTGACTGCATTTATTCAATTTATCAAATTCTTCTTCGTTCAAACGCAGACGATAACCAAAATGCCTGGACACTTTTCTAGATTCTTTACTCATTATTAAATCACTTCACAATCATAACAAATTAAAAATATCAAATCGCCAAATCTCGAATTTACTAAACGTTTATTACACGTTCACTTCTACATTATTTCATCGCCAAACATGTGTTTTTCCAAAATATATTCGTTCAACTGATCAATCATGTGAAGCTTTCTTTGGTCTGTATGAGGGTTGTTCAAAGGAAATGGAGAACCGTTACCACTATAATCAAATTCCCGATTTAACCATCTCGAACATATTGAATGAATATCATTTAATCTATCCATATCTCTTCCGTAAGGCATATTAAAACTATCATCAGAATATTTATTCAAACCTAAATTATCAATCATTTCCCAAAACCACAAACGGGTTCTATTGCCTCTATCCTCATCATCCATGATATAGTCCATTCGCTCAGCAAGACCTATCAAAGCTTCAAGGACCGAACACGGCTTACTCAACAACATAAGATCTTCTGTTTCAAAATATCCACGAAGTATTAGACCGTCTTCTGCTCTATTGGAATCGAGTTCAATAACCCAATCAAAATTTATAGTGTATAGTTCATGTATTAAAATATCATACTTTCCTTTTTGTAGATTGATCTTATCACAAAGCCAATCAAAATATTCTCCTTGATACACGTCAACCTCCTTTCTTTCTGCGTAATTCGTCAAACAAATATAATTCATCATACACCACCAAATTATGTTTAATAAGGATACTCTTGCTCTGAACTTGTATTATAATGATCTTCCGTACGAGAAATAACTTTTCCACTTTCAATATCAAACTTTATTGTAATTAGATCGTATTCTTCGGCCATAAGTTCCGTATACAAGTCTTTAAACTCTGGATAAGGAAGAATCTTATGATTTCGGCCAAGATTAAGATATCCGGTGTCTTGATCGAAATCTAAATCCACATAGAAAATTTCAGCATCTTTAACATTCTCGGATTCAATAATCTTAATCAAATCCTCGCAAGTCATAGTTATTCCATTCTCCATTCTATAATATCAATTTTAAGAATCCACGTGGTCACCGATTACTGCACGCAACAGATACAATATGTTCGATAGTATCAAGGTCATATCTAAATTGCATCATGCTTACGATAGATCCCATTAACTGTACAGAATATGGATTGTTATCTTTATACAAGAAACACATTTTTAGATTGTATCGTTCTGACGCAAGATAATCTAGCATTTTAATAAGCACTACAAAGGATAACTTGTTTTTATCCACATAGTCTTTGTAGTTATCTAATTCTATCGAACAGCATGCCACATTTGAATCTTTTAGTATGTAAATATCAAACGAATATTTATTATACATTACAGCCCCACATCAAACACCACAAAGCCACACACAATCGTCTTTTCAATATTCAGAAAGTGCTTCGTATATTGTTACAGCCAATATACCAATTGGGATCATTATAAATGCAATGATTATAACATAATCAGCAAAACACACAACACAAAGTAAAAGAAATACAATTAGTATAGCCAATAGTATACTAATAAACATGCGTTTTATTTTTATAGAATTCATCGCAAATCTTTCACGAATAATAGATTAATAAATATATTCATCACAACACCCTCACAGAATACCCCTGAGAGGCTCTGAGAGCGATTCTAAGGCCTACTTTTGGTGTTTTAGGTATAAATACCCATTTTACACTTTTTCAGCGCTTAAAACGGCTCTCAGGGCTTCAGGGGGAAAATATCAAACACTTACGGAAGTATTAGCATCGTCTTCACTGTGACATACACGTCGTTCGTGGAGTCATAATAATACCTAGTCTGAATCCAGCCATAAGCGTTATATTGCGACTCATTTGCGATATCATTTATAACCGTGGTGTTAAGAATGTTAAGCAAGTCTTCTTTTCGAATGACTTCTTGTGTAATATCCCAAGCATACGTCTTGTATATAGGGTTAAATATAAGCGACCTGATTTCTTTCCCGTTTTCATATGCTTTCATGAATTCGAAAGAAGATATAGATACAAGTGCATTTTCCTTCTTCTCATCAGTCAAGTCATTTTCGTTTACCAAGTTAATTGGCCCGTCGACATTCTCGTTTGCTTCGGATATGGATTGGTATTCCTCGTTCTGTATACATCTGAGTATCGACTGTTTAGAATCCTCTGCCCAATCATTATCAGAAACCGACCCACTATTGTTCGAAGATAGTACATCATTTTCATTCTCCGGATTCTTTTCTCTTACAACATTTCCTTTTTCATGAAGATAAATATAAAGCCGCTTCTTGCACTCTTCTACGTCTGGTTCAGTAGGAGAATCCATACCAAGCTTCTTCGCAAGCTTTTCGTGAAACGGATACTTCAAGGCAATAACATACCCACCAGAAAAGCCTCCGAGTAGACTACACAGACATATCAATGCGAGTTTAATATTTTTCATGTCACTACACCCTCACAGAATACCCCTGAGAGGCTCTGAGAGCGATTCTAAGGCCTACTTTTGGTGTTTTAGGTATAAATACCCATTTTACACTTTTTCAGCGCTTAAAACGGCTCTCAGGGCTTCAGGGGAAAATATCAAATATTGACTTTTAGGCTACGTTCTTCTTTCCATACACCTTGCTGTAGATCTCTTGAGGAACACCATTCTCGTCGGTATCAACCTTGAACTTGAGAATATAACACACGCTAGTCTCATCATTGATATAGGCTTGACGGAACTCGTTCTCATCCATCTCGTCGTTCATATCCATAGGAATAAGCATCGGGAATTGAGAGCTAGAATCGTCGTCGAAAACTCGCAGGCAAGGAGTAATATCAATATTCAAAGAACAACCCGGCTTAGAAACCCAACCATAAAAGTGGCCGACTCCAGTTTCCTTGTATCCAAAGTCCTTGAGCACTCGATTCATAAACACGTGATTCATCCTGCGAGCTTGGAGATTCTTGGTATACCAATTAATAGTGTTAGAGAAGAAATTATCATTGAACAAATAATCATTTTCCCACTTTGGATTTGTGCAATCGAAAATCCTAGTGAAATCATCCTCTACAAGATTCTCGAAAGTTACAACATCAATTGTCTCGACTTCCTCTTCTCCAGTCTCGGGATTAACCTTTTTAACTTCTGTTTGGGTCGTATTAACTACCTCTCCGGCAAGTTGCTTATCAACTTCTGCGCCGTACTTTTCAATTACTCCACTTCGATAGTTGTTAAACTTCTCATCCAATGCAGCAACCGAGCTAACAGCCAAAGCATGCCAGTTCTTAATCATACCAAATCCAGCAAAGATTGCGGCAAATCCTGCTGCACCAAGACTAATGGCAGGTGCATACAAACGGAACAGTCGTCCTGCTGTGGCCGCATAGCATTGAAGCTTATCGTGCTTAATCTCCTTGTCGGTAAAAGTACCCTCGGGAAGCTTGTCCTTAACCTCTTGTACGTGCTTCATCATTGCTTGGTGGTCGGACAACACCTCATCAACACGAAGAGTTGCTTTACAGGCAAAGAATGCTCCTCCAACTACGGCAATAGACCCACCTACAACCGCGATGGTCGGAAGATGCGGCCTGATAATAGTAAATCCCTTGTGCGCAAGACTAATTGCATTGTTGACAATTGTAAAACTCATTTTGGTTCTACTCCTTTACTAAAATATCAAATACCAGAAAAAGAGAGATTCCGTGTATAACAAAACACAAAACCTCTCTTAAGCTTTCAGAGTCTCCTATAGACTCCGCTCATTAAATGATGTGTAAAACTAACTCCTATAGTTAAAACAATTTATTGATTTCTTGCTCTATAATGTCTCCGTTACAAATGTAGGATTTAGATGTAACCGAATATCTAGTGTCTGTAATCCATTGAAAACTAGAATTGTTTTTGTATTTTTCACATATAGCATCTTTTGCGTTTTTTAGAGATGAGAAAATCCCAATAATCTGTATGTCATAAACACGATCAAACGAAATCCGGTTTATGCCATCTTTTATTGTAAATACTTTTTTCGCGCTTTCCTTTATTGTAAATATTTTTTCGAGTTGTTTCTTTAGACTTACATTCTCCTTAAGTAACTCAATTCCCTGACTCTTAGACATAGCAATGACGCATTTTGAAATATCAATCACTTCCATTATGGATTGAAATGTTCCAATTGACATTGCCCCGTTTTTATTGGATCTAACAATTGTTCGTTGATTTATACCACAATACATCTCGTTATCAGGATTTGTTATTTTTCTAATGCTTAAGTGATTGCTTTTTAGAATGGACTTAAAGACATCCGGATCATAGAGAACATAGATCATAAATTCCTTCTTATGCTGGATTGAGATCAATTCCGTCTTTGTTGACAGTAAATATAAATTTCTTCCCTATTTTTGTTTCGATCTCAACACTATTGTTACTTACCTTTTTGTATTGTTTGACCATCGGCTTGAATCTTGGAAAATTTTTAAGAAACTCAGAGTACAAGAATTCTCCACGGGTCATATTAAAATATCAACTCCTTCTTTAGATAATATGCCAGTTCAAAAGAAAATGAAGAAGGTCATATTCTATAACTCGTCACACTGAGCGGATATCATTGATAGGTTAGTCCATCTCGATTCCCAGCTCGCGTGCATCTTCCAGGATGATGTCCTTTGTTATGAGATTTCCCTTCTCGCATGCCAACATATATGCCTGTCGGATGTATTTCTCAGCCATTTTGCGTAGCTTTTCATTCTCATTTTCAAGCTCGATATTGCGTTCGTGATAATCGCGCTCAGATTCCTCATAACCACATATTATGCCATACATCTCATCCTCAATCATATATGAACTCCTTTTAGATAATATGCCAGTTCAAAAGAAAATGAAGAAGGTCGTGTTCTTCTACTTTTCCATCGCACTCGTATCTTACAATTCCTACAATACAATATTTTGTATTATAGAGTTTTTCTGGATCTTTTGAAATATGATTAAGTATTATATCAATATTTTTTGTTCCATTAGAACTTATAGTTATATGTTTTATAAAATCTACTTTTGTTGTCGTTATAGAACATTCGTCGAAATCTATATTAAACACATCACAGATTCTTTTAAGTGTTTTGTTCGTCATTATTTACTCCGAGAAAATTGATTAGCATATCGCTCCATACAATCATCGCAAAGAATTAACCAGTGATCACTATATTTATGATCACTAAATCTATTTTTACTATCTCTATATAATTTATAGATTGTTCGATTAGAATCGTTAACCAAATATCCGCATATAGAGCATCTGTTGTTTTCCAAGATTGTTTTTCCTAAGTTCTTTTAATATCGCTACTCTTACACCCTCACAGAATACCCCTGAGAGGCTCTGAGAGCGATTCTAAGGCCTACTTTTGGTATTTTAGGTATAAATACCCATTTTACACTTTTTCAGCGCTTAAAACGGCTCTCAGGGCTTCAGGGGAAAATATAAATCTTACCTGGTTCGAGCGGGAGGAAGCGTTATAATGTACCCACTTCCATCAAACTTAACTGTTGCTCCGTCGATGTTGTGCCAGCCAAAGTTGTTGTTGGTATACGCATTTTTACCGGCTATAGTTCCGGTCGGATCGGATAGCTCAAAGAAAGTAGCAACGCTAACCCATCCATACGTATCGCAAATATCCATCAGCTGTTCAAGAACACTTTCCGCATCTTCTTTGTATGTGAACGGATAGTCCGATACGTAGAATCTATCGTATCCACTAACTCTAGTGTCAACAACTCTAGAAGCATTGCGACTTATGCTGTTGAAGTCCCGATACTGCCGTTCATGAGGACTAAGTCTAACGTTTGCTGGAGAATATCCATCGCTTCTATAGAATCCACCACGAGGCACACTAATACCAAAGATTTGAGCTGCTGTTCCAACGATAGTGTCGAAAAAGGCTCGCCTAGCATTTGGTATAATCATATCGAAAATGATGTAATCTCGAATATCTTTTAGATCTTCTTTTATGAATGATCTCTTTAGCTTTTCGCCGAGTGAAGGAGTCTTCTTTACAACACCGCCTTTAAGCTTTTTCGGTTCAATTTTTTCTTGACCGGATTTATTGATCAATGAATTCTGATTCATTCGGCTTCCGCGTATTAAAGAACTCTCATTAGGAACGTTCGGTTGTGGTACTTGAATACTATCGCTCATAGTTTCCCTTCCATTTCTTATGCATCGGACTCCTTCTTTTCTTCTTGGTACCTTTCAATAAGCCCCATGAGCTCATTAAATCCATCTACTAGACTATCAATTTCTTCTTTCATTTTAGGAGCCGTACTATACAAAGCAATGGTTTCCAAGCCTACTTTACCAGCCTTCATACCAAGCTTCTTTGTTGTACTAGCATCACTAGTACTTATCATGTTTTCGCAAAATCCACCAACGAGATGCCAAGCACCAAATCCTATTACAGTGGCGATTCCTCCAGCGATAGCCTTATACCAATCAGAATCCTTATTAATCCTAATCATTATTAACCTTTCAGTTTGTTCAAAATATCATTAATGCTATCGTCAATCTCAGTTAAATCATCTTGTAATTTATTGAGTTGTCTTTGCACATAGTGTATTTTTTCGACTAATCTATTTGCTTGTATAGTTATTCTATATTCTGAGTGATCACCCGGATTATCTACAACGCAATTAGAAATATCAACCTGATTCATTATAGCATTAAAAGTTCTTTTGCTAAAACGTTTTTCGTATACGCCGTTGCTAATTGTTTTATAGCTTACACCACAATAGTAACGTGATTCGGGATCGCTGAGATTGGCTCGACGAATACCATTACATCTCAAAATATAATCTAAAACAATTGGATCTATATTAACAAATTGAGTTGTTTCCATTAATATTCCTTATTTAAGCTGGTCCAAAATATCAATCAACGAATTTCTGTATTCTTCGAACAAATCACTATGTTTTGATTCTTTTTTGGTACTATCGATTTCTTTAGATATAATTGCACGAATGTAATGTAGTTGGTTATTATCCAAATCCATAATAATTTTCATTATGTTTTTCCTTAATCTATTTGTAGTTCACGTTCAAGAACATCAATCTTTATAAGAAGATCTTTTAAAAGTGTTTTAACATCTTTAAGTTCTTGTTTTAACTTTAGATTGTCAATAAACATATTTACTATTTCATTGTTTTCATCTTTAATCACACATTCTGAAATATCAATCTTAGAATTTATTGCTCTGAATACATCAAAAGACATATATCCTATTTTTATTACACGACGAAACGTACGTTCGTGATAACCGCAATAAAATTCACTGGTAGGGGTTCCTAATCTTCTTATACTGCAACTGTGTTGTTTAACAACAGCTTTAAATTTATCAGGATCTATATAAACTTTATTAACTGATTTATTAGCCATTTATATCCATTCTTAAATATAACACAGCACTAAAAAAACAAAGGAGCTGATCCATTTCTGGACCAACTCCATGTTCGACATTAGTTCGTTGACTCGTCCGGAGTAACTTCCTCCGCAAGTTCCTTTAGAGCTTGTTCCTCAGCCTTTTTCAAAGCTTTGGCTTCCTTCTTCTCTTCGATCTTCTTCTTTGCCCATTTAGCCCCAGAACGCAAAGCCTTGTTTGCTCCTGCGGCCAACGCATTCAAACCTGCTCCGATGATAGCACCAGCAACCATAGTTGTCGCGGTGTTCACCATCGCTTGCCCGAACGCAGTCGTAGTCGGCAGAACAATCTTCTGCTCTGGGACAATAGGCTCCGAAGAAACCTCCGGAATAAGAATATCTTCCTCAACCTTGTTTTCGACTTCGGTCATAACCTCATTAGTGTTCTCGCTCATGTTTTCTCCTTTCTTTGAGCGAACCTATGTCATTAAAGCGTGTGTAAAAAATATCAAGGAGTCTTTTTGTAATATTTTTCATAACAGTCGTTACAAACCTTTTCGTATATAGTGTGATACAAATTATACCCAGAATTGTTAAGGCATAACGTTATCGGGACCACGACTCCTTTTCTATCATCGACCTCTATATCCAAATGACACATCGGACATTTTGTTTTATGCATAAGCCAAATGATCCTGATAATATGCTTGATGATCCAACAATGGCATCTCTCGGAGATTAAATATAAAGTAGGGCTCTCTTGTATCTCCGATCAGACCGCTATCCTCAACGATTTCAAGCATTCTTTTACGAATATCAATGTTGTAGGAGAACTTATAGCCTGCATCTGGAAGCAAATCTTCATCAAACGAAGGAATCAACGTTAGGATAAAATCATTATAACATAGATGCTCCCCGTCAAGGAGTCTAGAATTAAAGTCATTTACACACTTATGAATCCATTCAGGAGATGCATGGAATAATGTTCCCGTTAAGAAACCTTCGCAGCATAGTATTTTTCCATGACCAGTTTCGTACACATTATCTATATTACTAAAATATCTATCGGCGTGAGCTTCATTAATCTTCTCGTCGACTTTTCGAAGCCCCTTATCTCCAAAAAGTTCCTTTACTTTCTCTCGATTCTCTATCAATGCTTTCTCGGTGGTCTTTGCTACTGTAGCAATAGCGGCAAGTTGTTTTGCAGACACCCGATTTGCACCAATGATAGCTCCCGCTGCTACGATTCCAGCTATGGTTGCCGGAATATAATACCTATAGATAACCTTGAATCGCTCTTTCTTATCGTCGACTAGATCGAGTCGTCCAGCATTTTTCATCTGTTCTTCATACTCTTTCAGCTTTTTATCGGCTTCTAGAGCTCCTTTACCGGCTAAGAATGCCGTAGCGACAACCCCCGCAACTCCTACTCCGGTTAATATAGCTGGTAGATTTTTACCAACTAAGTTCCATCCACTTAATGCTATCTTTTTAATACTCACGACTACTTCCTTTCTGTTGAAATATCAAAGAATCTAGAAAAGGTGTCTTGCGATATATTTATTAGCCTCGATTTGACGTTTGTTCATTTCTGATTGCATACGATTAAGTTCTCTACGAGTCTTTTCTTGTTCGGCAACCTTCTTCGATTCCCAATATTCTGGCGGGGCATTGAGTTCAAACGAGGTCCTTTCTTGTCTAGCTTTATCCTCTCTTTCTCTCTTGTCGAGGCTAAGTCTTTCTCTAGAGGCAACGTCTATTTCGTGCTTTTTGATAGACGCCTCCTCAGCAGCTTTCTTAGCAAGCCAGTATTCTGGAGGATAATCTTTTTCGATTTCCATCTGCCTTGTTTTGGATCTGTCATCATACGTCGCTATATAACCAAATCCAAACAGCGCCAAAGCTCCTATACAAACAAAGGTTAGTACATCAAGAATATCATTTCGATCAAACTGTTTCATATCACACCTCTTTAGTGTTTGCAATTACAATAATTGACGTCCCGCTTTCCATATGAACGGATCGTAGGCTTTTTAGAAATAGAATCAGCTAGCAAAATTATCAATGCGACATTCATGGTGGTAGAAATTCCAGCATAACCAATCAACAGACCCAGACCAAGACCCTTAACAAATTTCATTCTTAATCCTTTTCAACGATAGATTTTTTACTTAACAAAATATAAAAGAGGAGCGCCATGTATAATACACAGCACTCCTCTAGTGGGATTACTTATCTTGGTTCAAGTTCTCATCCATTTCTTTCTTGGATGATTTATAGACCTCGTGCCACCTATCAACCAGTTTGTGTCCCCATTCAGGATCCCTACCTTGTGCATATCCTACCAATAGAATACCTCCAATAAGTCCTCCAATGGCACCAATCTCCAGTGTCAAAATATACTTAGCCATTACAATCTCCTTTCATTGAATGAGCTTACCAAACTAAGCCCCCCTACTAAGTGCTGTGTAAAAATTTACGATTTATCAAACTTTTGATTCAAAATGCTGATGATTGTCTTTTCTGAATCTGTGGCATATAAATCCTTGTTCAGAAGTAGAATTTTTAAAAATCGCAATTCCTCTTCGGTTAAATCCACTAGCATTTAATACCTCCAGGCTTTTTCGTCCTCATCCACTCCATACGATATTTCTCCGGATTTAAACATAAGCACATCTTGAAAATAGTCATCATGAAGCCACAAATATAAATAGTCTACATCGCCGTTGACAAAAGGTTGTTTATCTATAACAAACTTCAATTCTGAATCTTCTCGAATTTCTCGATTTTCAAGATTGTTACACTTGATTGCTTCGATAAGATCTTTTCCAGTCATTGTGATTCCTTTTCGTCAATCATAGCCTTCAAAATATCACTTGGAATTCCTTCTATAGCCCAATACTCCTTTTCGGGCAAGACATATTTTCTAACTCCAAGCATCTCATTACAAATAAATACCAAACAATCCGAAGCTTTGAATACCGGTCGCCTCGCATAACACGAGGTCATATATCTGGTTAGTGGTGGTGATTCATACGTTCCAGCCTTTACCCCAACCCAGAATGAGGCTTCAAGAGGAACTAAAATATCATCGCCTTCATAGTGATCGTATTTATCAGCGACTCGATCTCTTATAGAACTTCGTACCTCTTCTGAATATTCATCTATTCCGGATATTTCGTATAAGGTTGGACCATTTATAGGACCATTCAATGCTTCAAATTGTTCTTTAATCGTCATTGATTCTGGAATATATCCAAGAGCTCGTAGTTTTTCACATTCTATTTCATATATTGTTTTAGACATATAATCCGTTTCAATATCTTAGACTAATCCTTTTTGCAGTTCGGTCGTTTAGCGTTCTTTACACATTTTAGGAAACTAGCCCTAGGGAATGGCTCTTTCTCAAACTCAGCGTTTTCAAAATATTTACGAGAGATAGCCATGGCAAGTCCGACTTCTTCGTTGAAATCGTCCTTATCTATACAACGAACCTTGGTTATAGATCCATCAAACCATTTAACTATTGTGTACGGATTGTTAAATATAACATCCTTAATTGTCGGCATCAGAAACATCGAGTGATCAACATCAATTCTTGTACTCATTGCATCTCTCCTAGAATTCGAAGATAAAGATCCGCGATTAATCGTCGACGTTAGAAACATCGAGTATTCTTCATCAATTTTTGTATTCATTGTATTTCTCCTAGGCTTTAGCGATTCACAAATATTTGTATTCTTTATAAGATATATAGCAGTGTTAAAAGGATTTTTGTCTAAACAAATGTTATTGCTATTTAGATTTCTATACTTCATCACACATTCATTTTCTTCATTCCAAGTCAAACTAATTAATGAAAGAAAATATATTTTGCGACAAGTCTTATTAAATAGTTCTGTCAATATAGTTACCTTGTCGTCTACGACAAAATTCAGTGGTAAACTATAATATGTGATAGTCACAATATTATCATGATGATATATTGCGATGTTAATTGGATCCTGGGGTTCTTTTTCGAATTTATCAGTCTTTAAATCATAGTATCCAACAGAATAAACCCCAGATATGTCTAGGCATATATTCATTCTTAAATCCTTTTAAGATTCGGTTTTTTCAACAAAATGATTTGTTTTAGAAAAGGGAATTGCATCTCTGATTGCATCTAGCAGCCCCTCGACTTTGATTCTTGTTTGCTCGCTAAATATAATATTCCTGTGATTATCATACCAATCGAACACATCGTAAAGATACTTTTCTGCATCTTCCTCGTTACTTTCAAAATACTTCTTCCAAGAGAAAGACCACCAGTCGCAAATCATTTCAAGAATATAAATGTCTGGCATATCTATAACTTTAGTCTCTTTGCTATCATCATATGACGGCAAAATCCAATGTTGCCAATGATGCGGGTTATGATGAATATGATGGAGAAATGCTTTATCAAAAGCCTTCTTACCTTCTTCGGTACTATATCCTCCGTTGTAGAAATAGTTGTCATAAGCTTCGTATTCTTCTGGGTCATATTTCGATTCATCATGCATAGCAAAAGGTTCGAAGTCAGATAGAATATATAGAGCATTTTCAGATATAAACTTTTTAAGAATAGTATGATCCATATTGGAATATATCCAAGTGGCTCCGAAAGATACATACTTTTTATGAGCAATTATATAAGCATCGTATGCAACACTCATTTTAAACCCTTTCTTTTTTTTTATGAATTTTTGTTGCAAAAATATAAATTCTAGGTAACTAATATATTTCAATCAGTTACCTAGAATATATCTAGTGGTTAGCTGTTAGAAGTATTGTTGGGTGAGCCATTAGCTACGCCAATAAGGCTCGCGGCATCATGCTGGCCTTGCTCATATCCTTTCATATATCCGACGTGCTCATGGATGTCGTGTTCAAACTTTCGTCCGCCTATAAGGCTCCAGGTGATTTCACTGGCGCCATATGTGGCCAAACCAAGTATCATTCCATTCACAAACGAAGGACCATACATACGTACTGTCTCAGCCATTTTATGAGCCGCACTACCTACAAAAGTCGTGGCCTTGTCCTTAAAACCCATAAATAACCCCTTTCTCAAAGGCTACCACTTCATAAAGCACCGTGTAAAAATTATCTAATGTTATCCTCTATTATTGTATAAACGATTATTACAAATATAATAAGATAACATAAATGTGTTAAAACTTCCTCCATAATAGCGTATCGCTTTACTCAAAAATATGAAACAGCTTAGATGTAGTCTCATCACACTGTTTACACATATCGATTAGTTTTGACCTATCCGCAACGCTCAAAGGCTTTTCTCCGTTGAGACGTTGTTCGCAGGTTTGCTTGAACAAAGCCAAAGAGAGTTTTATTACAAAAGCGTCTTCATAGGTAATATCAAACGTGTTGCTCACTGTTGAAGTCCTTTCTCTAGGTTTTTCTCAAAATCATTTATGGCCATTTCCAGTTTTAAGATGGCCTTGTTTATCTTTTTCAATCGTTTATTGGTTTCCTCATCATCAATGTTCTTTTCGGATATGTATTGCTCTATAACACGTTTTGCGTTCTTTAGATAATCCAAATCCGTTTTGTATTTGCTCAAAAAATCTAGACTTCCAACCGTTTTATAATTAGGCTTTATGGCCTCAAGATCTCCTTCTAGACTCATATAAGACCCCTTTCAAATATAAAAGTCGAGGTCAACGTAAAACACACCGTTAACCTCAACTACGTTTTAAACTAGTCTGTCATCCACTTTATTAGCTTATATAGTAAATACCCAGGAGTTATTAAGATTATCAACCCTCCTAAACAAGCAAGAGTTAATAACGATAAACTACTCCTTCTTGTAATACTGTTATTCGCCATAAGTCTCCTCTCGACCAGTTTACAACGTCATTAAAGAGTGTGTAAAAATATCAAGAGGACTTATCCAAATAGAAATTCCAATAATATTTGAATTCTTCTAAATTTTCATCAGATCCATCGATAATGTAATACAACTCTTCTTCGGCTATTACATATAGATCATATAGAGATATCAAACTGACGAAAGCATCATAATCGGCAATTGTTTCTTTTTCTACATACACTTGATTAAACAGCGGTTTTTCTTCGGTTTCGTTACTTGCCCAGTTCATTGGTGGTTCCGTTCTCGTCGAGTCAAGTGGTGGTTTTTATTATACTAGCTAGACCCCACCCTCCGTCTAGCCAAATGTTTAATCGATATACTTTTAGAATGAGAAGCGATACGGATGAAAGGAGACTACACAACGTTGGGACACAGTCTGTGGTGTTAAAAGTATATCATTAAACCCCAAAAGAACAAGATTTTAAGGATCGTATCTCATTGCTTCTTCATCTAATTCTTCCTCTATCAATCTATTGAGATACCATTTTGCTTTTCTCAAATCTTCCACGGGATTATTTTTCATAGTGTATCGCCAAATGTATTTCATAACATTACCTTTTAAATATCCACAATAAGCATCTCTTGGCATAGAAGACTTTATAGCATCAATGCATTCTATGTATCCATATGTATAATGATTTGGATGATTTACCGAATCGCTGAGATTAGCTTCATCAGAGGGTTTGTTGTTTATATCAGTCAAAAAAGCACCTAGGTTTTCTTCAGACAAACAAGCATTCAAAGAACTATCATTCATTTATCTACTCCTGTTTTTCATTTTACGAATATCTCGACGCATTTCTTTAGAAGCAATCTTTCCGCCTTTTAGAATTGCAGAATCCACAAAGTAATCTTCCGGCATGATTTCTCTATTCGGAAGCTTATAGTGTCTATTGGTTGTTCTTCGCTTTGCTTTTTCTTGACCTTTCTTTTCTCCTTCTTTGTATGAAATATACGCAACAACTATCGTTATAGCCATTTGAATAATCCACAGAAAGTCGTATATAGTCAATTCAGGTCTTAGCATTTAGTGTCCATTCGTTTATAGTTAACAGTGTAAATAATTTTTGAAAATATAAAGCCACCAATAATGTTCCCAAGACTTACGAACAAGATAAACTGAATCGCCACAAGCGCGACATTGCCATCAGAAAAGAACACAAAGAACATGTCCGCTATCGAGTGCTCGAATCCACAAAATATAAATGTTGTGACCGGGATCAGAACACAAATGAAATTACCCACTCTATCTTTTTCGCCAAGACACATCCAAACACTAAAACATACCAAAACATTGCAAAGAATGCCTTTTGCTACCCAAGAAACTATTCCTCCAGAAAGTTTTGAAGATATAATGGTAGAAAACACAGAACAATCGAAGCCAGACATTCCGACAATAAAAGCTGCGATTCCAGTGCCAACTAAATTGTAGAACCAATCGACCATAAGAAATTCTACAAATTTGAAATCATCAAAATATCCATCAAATACTCGCATACTTAATAGACAATTCCCGGTAAATAGCTGAGCTTTACAAGAAATTATTCCAAACAATCCTATAGAAAATATCATTCCAGATAGAAGAGAAGATATTGATGGAGACAACGAACTATCCGATTTCACTACGCCCATCGCTATGCAACCAAGACCTATAAAAAATCCAGCCAAAATAGCCTGGATCCTATGATGCGAGATTGGCGTCGAAATTTTTGAATTCATTGCCTTTTGTTTTGGGTCATTTTTATTACTCATAATATCAATCTTCTTCGGTTACTAGATCGCCAAATACACAAGGAAGTTGCCTAGAAACTTCTTTAAGTAACGGATTCATTATCTCCCTCATCTGATAATGAGCATGTTTGTCGCATCTTAATTTGAAAATGCTTCTCCACTCTCGATAGTTGGTAGTGACCAAAAGTTTTGTGGCAAGATCGTTAGGAAGCAAGCCTCTGGCAACGTCGGGTTTCAGTCCGGAGTTAATTCTATCTAAATATAAAGTCTCTGCACACTCCAATCCGATTAGCCATTTAACACGATCATCTTGATCATCGGTAACAATTTTATCTTCTATAAAGGTTAACTCGTTACCAAATCTATTATTTGAATAATTACAATACCTTGTGCTTTCTTGAGAATAAGCAGTATGACGATGTCTAACCAACTCATGACTTATAGCTCGATTTATCGTAAACAAAACGCTCATGGAAGAATGCTCTAGAGGAGATTCATGATGGAGATGTTTTTTGACAAACTCACATTGTTCATGGTATGTTTTTGGAATCGGAGTATTATAGCAAGTGCAATATCCTATGCATATCGTTTCAATATCCTTAACCGGATCGAAACGTAAGATCTTATAGCTAGAATCAATTATTTGCATTTTTAATCTTCCTTTTCAGAACTCTTGATGTTATCAATATATACGCATAGAAGCTTTCCAATACAGGATATCTGTTCACTTTTAATGTTATTACGACTATGTGATATAACCCGGTTGTAACCTTTCTTTGAAGAATCAACTAAGCTAAGCCTACCATTATCCGATATTCTAAGATAATATGGATGCCTCAAATACGCTATATTTGATTGAGAACCGCATGGATTATCCCCTGTATAAGAAGACTGCTTTATTATGTCTTGCTGTTTTATAAGTTTATATGCTTGTTTTATGAAATAGGTTGACTCTTTTTCATAAAAATCATAATCCATATTTAATACCAACTTCTTTATACGAATGCGATTTCTTACTCATCAAATATAATTTGATTACCCAATCTAATTCTAGTATACCAAATAGTATCTCCTACGTCGTGAGAAAAATAGATTTGTCCAGAGCATTTGTATGAATAGTCATTTGTATCTAAAATATAATAGTTTATGTATCTGGCTATTTCTTTTTCGTTTTCCTCGTTTATTTCAACTTTTCCATAATGAGGAAATTTTTCTTTGTCTCCATTACAAAATACGTTTCTACGTAGAGGTTTGTCATTGGATTCTTTACGTATTTCTACAGTGCTTGTCCAATACATATCTTTTATTGTTATAGAGCTTCTATATGGTACTAGCAACCAATACAGTATGAATATAATAGATAATAAACAAAGAAATAAAGAGACACATATTATAAGCTTCTTTTTTATTGATTTGTTTCGCATAATCTTTCGATCCATCTCTTTAGTTTTTTGAGCATTATATCATTGTCTGGATAAATATAAAGAAGCTTTGAGCATAGAATTACATCACTAAACTCCTCTATTACATTATTCCTTATACTTTCTATATCTATTGGAGTTGGATTTTCCCCTCGAAGTTTTCTAGATAGTTTTGATAAAGCATGTATTAATTCAGAGCATTCCTCTATCATCTGATCGATTAATATTTCGTCAGATAACTTACTAGTTATTTTAGATTCGTTTATGTCAGTCATTTGAGTCCTTTCTATTTTGATAAATAAACTATAAGTGTTAGTAACAGCATTACAAATATTAGTATAGTAGCAATTGACACCAATCTATGAATTTCATTAGTTATTAACCAAATATCTAAAAAGCACAATATGATTAATGTTATGTAGCATTGCCTCATAGACGATCATCCTTTTTGCGTTTTCTGATTCTCTTTCGTTTAATGCGTATTGTAAATATCATTTTTTCAGTATAACATTCTCGTCTTCTGTATGTTGTATTTGTTCGTTTGGATGAATTCGAGTACTTTTTCAGACAGGCTTCTTTCAAGGTTATTGCTCGTATCGGAATTTTAGATAGTCTACTGTCTCCGAAATAAGTTAGCCTAGACCCATTAATAGTTACTTTTGTTCTATTATTTATACCAACCTTTATGATGTATTTACCTTCGACATATTTTGGAGTTACACCGTACTCCATAAGTTTCAGAACATCTCGTTTGCTTATTACAAGAGGTATAAACCATCCATATGCATCTTCTTCTATAAAGTTTTTTATGCCGACTTTTAATACTAGATCAGAATCGACAAACAAGCAATTATACATGGCTATCTTCTTTTGCCATATTAAGCGAATTATTAAAAACTTCTACACGCTTATCCGCAAAATATTCAAATCTGGTCTTTATTTCTACTCCATCGATAATTATCGGACTCAAGCGATAGTCTGGATTAGTTGTATAATAGCATCCGCCATCTTCCTTAAAAATATAACAGTTGAATTTATTACAAGTTGGATCCTTGCCGTTACAAAAATATACTGTATTTTTATCGCACATTATTTACCTCCAATAGCAAAGCACAGCAAATCTGTGTCATCGCTGACAAAAGAAGTTGCAAACAGATCGTTAAAATCCTCTTCCTCGGACAAGCCGTATATTAGTTTGTATTCTCTTGAATCTACCTTTTTATTATCCAAATGCCAGTTAAGGACTGCTTCTTCGTGAATTTTAGATTTTTTTCTTGGCATATAAGTTATTCTCCTTCGTTAAAAATGTGAAAATACTTGTTTACATCGCTGATTACATCTTCTCTTGTTATGTTCGCTATTTCTAACTCACAATATAGATTGTCTTTTGCTATATTTAATACGTTGTGGTATCTAATTATTACGTTGTCTATACTTTTTGTAACTTCTTGTTTAGTTTTTTCTACAATAGAATCAAATATCAAGTCTCTTATTCTATTTTCATCATCAACTTTAGACCAAACCAAATATTCTTTAAAGCCATTGTATGGTTTCACTTCATATTCCGATTCGGATACAATTCTATCTAATCTATCCTTATTATTTATAGCATAAAATTTATTTGTTGGCTTTTTGAAAAATGGGCTAAGTAAGTTACAAATATCAACATTCGAATATTTGTTCAATATTCCTTTTTCAGAACGATAAATCCATAAAAATACATCTTTTTCAATTACATCATAAGCATCATATGAATTCATGTGTAAAATATCAACTCCTTATATGTGTCGTTCTATAATTAATGTTTTATCCTTATTACTTTTGTGATAATCGTCTATTTCTTGCTTTATTCTAGCTTCGTCTTTTCGAAGTCTATCTAAATTGACGACTAATCGCTCTAGCATTAATTCTGTTTTAAAAATATCATTTCTTATTACTGGTAAAATCGAACAATTGTATTCGAAATTCATCGCTTCTGCTAACTCAGAAGTTGTTGAATATTCTCTAGCATCAATCATATCTAACTCCTATCATTACGATAAGATCTTTCTAGTCATTAACTTTGCACCACAATGATAGCAATATTTATCAAAGAAATTTACGGATTCTTTACAGTTAGAACATTCACAATGACCAATTGCACAATCTTCATCTATCATTGTTACCATAATATCTGACTTTATTAGAGGGGTGTAAACGAGTTCTGAATCATTGTTATCACAAACCCAAATTTCGTTTGGAAAAAGTCCACCCGGGTTTATTTTAGATAACGATATTTCAAATATAAAAGTTTCATCGATGTTGTGATTTGTTGAGACTCTCATTCCATACACCATTCTATAAAGCAGCGTTGCGAGTCTACTGCTTAGCTTATCCGACCTCTCGCGGACATATGTTTATAGATAGATCTTTGTTCCTTCCGGAACCATGTAGGCGTCATATTGGTCGCCTTCTAAATATCCATCATAGATTTTTACAGCATCATCATAAGGAAGACTTGCTCCTACTCTGCGTACTGCTGATGCATCATTGATCGGCCAAATATAAACGTCCCACAAATCATTCACAACTATCTCCTTTCGAGAGATTTAAACGGCTTTTTTATCTTGAGTGGTTGTTCCCTCTCCCCATAAATTGTCTAAAATATCATGTGAGATGGTGTTTAAACGTTCGTGAAGCGTATACCAATGACCCAGTTCAAAATTAGCATCGTCTATAGATGACTGTAGACCGTATTTAATATCAGTCGAATTACATTGTAGAGTTATATATTCAGAATCCAAAGCGCGTTTTAAAACATCTATCTCTTCTTTAGTTTTCTGTTGTCGATCGTTAGAAAATTCTATAAGATCAAACAATAGAGATAGTGGAATACTCATTTCCGGAATTGTAACAGATGTACGTAAACGACTTTCGTTTTTAGTATCCATAACTCTTTGCTTTCTAATTGAGCTTATAAAATATAAACTAGATCCCCGCCCTATCTAGTTACGCCTTTTCCTACAGTCGGTTTCAGTTTAAAGTCGTTCGACTACCAACTACATACTTATTCGGCTCCTATAAATATAAATGATGCCTGCTCTCGTTTACAATGTCAATTAATCCATTTCTTTATAGAATAATAATCTGGTTCCAATGCGATAATCATCATAAGGATATTCGCAGTTATTTAATAGATAACTAGCAATTCCTCGAAGATGATTTCCAGCGTTAAAGGATTTTATAGTCTTATGAAAAACTAAAACAATACATACCCCTTTATCCGCTTTCTGTATTGGAAAAACAATCTCTATTTTATGACGAGTATATAGATTGTATGCGCTGTGTTTGATTGCATTGGTTAAATCATCTATATGATCATCAATTAAAAGTAGTGGATTTGCGAAAGTTATGAAAATCGTTTTAGATAACATAGTAGGATTCATAAAATCTTCTGCTTTGTAAGCTGAGCTAAAGGCGTATATTAAAATTATATCCGAATACTAGGACTTATTTCATAAAGTTCTATTTGTCTATCATCTATAGTACGAGAGATATCCAAGCGATCTGTAATCCCAAGAATCCAATCAGAAGGACACTGATAAATATCGCATAATTGTCTTATGACAGAAGCTCTCATTGGAGTTTTACCAGCTTCATAATTAGCTAGTGTTTGTCTAGTTACGTTAAGCTTTTTCGCTACTTCAGATTGACTTAAATAAAATAACTGTCGAATATGTGCCGCTCGTTCGCCAACACTAGCATCGAAACTTTCAGATTTTTCAGACATAAATATAACTCCTTTAAAGAGATTTATCTATTATCCATTACTTAACAAATATCGTTGTTTCTACTGGTTATAGCATTAAAAGAAATTTTGTTTATAGTTTCGTTAACTAAAGGAGTAAATTCTATATCCCAAATATCATTATTATTCGTTGCCTTCACGATAAAATAATCATCATTGGCTTCTAAGTATTTTACCGGTTTATTGTTAAAATATAAACGATCCCTTTTTAGTTCGTTTATAGCATATACAATAGTTTCAAACGCAGTTAATAGATATCTTAATCTATAATCATAAGTTTTATCATCAAACCACATGTTTAATTTCATCATTAGTCTCCTAAAGTTGCATTACTGATGATTCTCTTTGGCAATTTTGTCAAAGTCGATTTTCACAATCATTTGTAATACCATTTTTTACAAGATCCAACATTTGAATGAAATAAGGTTTGTGATGAGGCGGATATAAATTACTAGTATACCTATTTCCAAACCTTGATGGATTTGTGTCAACGATATAATTTTCAGCTTCAATTAAATCAACAACATCTAATATTCCAAGTTTTCCAAGAGATATAAATATTAGAATTGCTTTTAACTCGGTATCCGTGACTCGTCGACAATAATTAAATAGCAAAGAGTGATTTCTATATTGCTTTTTCTTAATGTTATCACGATTTAAATATCTATGCGCAAAAAGAACAGTATTGTCGTAATTAAATACCACGTCTTCAAAGCCATTCATTTCATTTAAATAAGGATTTCGTTCTTTATAATGGTGTTCGTTTGAATAAATCCATCCTAGTTTTTGGTATTTCATATAAGATAAATTATTCAAATAATTCATAATGTTCTTGCTTTCCATTGAGCTTAATAAAAATATAATTTATACGCCTATCATTACTTTACCAGTTTGTATAAATCGATCGAACGAATATGAAGGACACTCTGTATTGCAAGAAGGACATCTCAAGCAAGGAATAATTCCATTATAATCAACATACCTCATTACAATTTCAAAATCCCTATCTCTATCGCATCTTGGACAGTGCGCGTGAACGTATTTATGTATACCCATGTGTACTCCTTTTAATCGATCCACATAGACATTAGCATTTCATCCATTTCAGTAAACTCTGAAGGATCGTGATCGCTCATTGTATAAATATCTGTTAGATTTTGAACAAACTTATTATTATTTTCCTTAGCCTTATTTGCTAGATGATGCAAATAAAGTATTTGTTCGTTAATACGCTTAGTGTGAATATGTTTTCCGATCATCAGTCCAACTATGAAAGTAAATCCGCCAAAAGCAAAATATCCAATCGTATCAATCATGTCCATTCCTCTATTCCATCACTTATTATACTATAAAAAAAGAAAGAAGCGGCCTGTAAAAGCACCGCTTCCTCTTTTGTTAGATCTTCTTAAGAAGGGCTTCCGTGCCCTTCAACGCCACCTTTCCGGTGACATTGCCTACCAGCTGTCCAACACCGTAGCAGACGGCAAAGCCGCCTATCCACAGAGCTGCAATTCCTGTATAGACGATAGCCTTCCTTACAGTTGCGTTCTGAAGCATATCTACCTCCTTTATTGAGATCCAACTCATTAAAGGCTGTGTAAAAAATGAGGATATTATCTATTCAATTTATCAGACACCGCCTTAGCTTTAAAATATAAATCCGCACTTTTTGGACCCACGCCGCTATAGGCCAATATGCAATCCCGAGTAAAATCAGACGAAACAAACTGATGAATTGTATAAATATCATTCTCATACAATACAGATCGCAGCAATCTACCAACAGTATTGTTTGAAAACCCAAAAGATTTGAGCCAGTTTTTAAGATAAGCCAGGTTTTTCGGCCTATATTTTATACCATTTTCTTTTGCCATACGTTTGTAATGCTTTACTTTAGCGTGTCTGATCTTTTTGTCGCTATTAAGAATATCAATAGCTTTCTCATCGCATTCATCATAAAACCATATTCTAGCAAAAGCTCCAAGGTTCATATTGCTAACTTGTCTATATGATATGACTCCAGGTACCGGGGAAAGAATATGTGCATAATTCTCAAAATCCATAACCTTCTTATAACGTATATCTCCCCGCATGGTTAAGGTATATAGATGTATAGGCTGTTTCCACCCATAAAAAACAAAGTTCTTAATATTATCGGTTCCGTTGATCAAATCAGTAGCGATTTTATCGTTTCCATCAAAAATATCAAACTGCAAATACGTTTTTGATAGAGATTGATACAAAATCACTTCATATCTTAATTGAGATACAGACAAATGGTTTAGCTTTAAGCAGGTATGTTCAGAATCATTTTCCACACTTATTATACCTTTTGGTATTTGTAAACGATAAGCCAATTCTCGCATAAAAGTATATGTATTAAATATAGGTTCGTTAAAGCCAAAAGAAATTTCAGGTCTTGCAACACGATAATCCATTATTTCCCCTATATAGATATATTATAATTAGACATTTGATAAAAACCATTTTCTATAAAATTTAATATATTATCTTCTCCATGAATTACCTCGGTATAAAGCTCAAAATCATTGTTTAGATTAAAATAAATATTAAAATATAAAGTTACTTCGTGGTTTAATTGTTGTAGCATAAGAGATTTAATAATTCCTTTAAATCGTTCTTTTAATGTAATAGATGGTTCTTTAAAAAGAGTTGTATAACCAGTTGTTACAGTAGGTGCATGCATACCGACTCTATGTGCTAATAATTGCATACAGCCGATATCATTAAATATTGTTTCATCAAATCCAAAAGAAGAAATCGATCGTTTTATTTTCTCCATTATTTTTCCTCTATAATTATATCTGGATTAAAAATTAGTATGGAATCGACATCCCAACCATACATATCGAAATAAATATCAACGCTATTAATCTCTATTTCTATTCCGTCATATCCCATTTTTTTCGAGTAATTCAAAGTCAAAACATTTGAAATCATCTCCTAAAGGACTGTGTATTCCTGTCATATTGTATAATTTATCAACATCTGAAATAGTTTTTATTTCATAGATATTAGCGTTTTCGTTTATAGAAAATATAAAGCATTCTTGTAGCGAATCCACTTTAAAATCGTTATCTATGCACCATTCCTTCCAACCTATATTATTCGGCTCGCAAGGTGATGCCCATAATCCTCCAAAAGGTTTGTTAAAATGCTCTCTATTTTCTATAGGACTGAATTCATAAGGATTAAAAGAAGAAGATCCGTAATGAATATATTTTTTCAAAACACACCTTTCTATGATTAAAAATATAAAAGACCAAAAGGCCCTGTAAAAGCGACCTTTTGATCTGAGTATGGTTACTTCTCTTTGTAGGCTGCATCTATTGCAGCATTTACCTCACTTGCTAAGTCCTTGCCATTAACGAACATTCCGAATAAGATCTCTTTGATCCCAAACTGAACGTTCGTGTTTGTGACTTCGACCTTGGCCTCGTTCTTTGCCTGCATTTCAAGCCCCTTTCTTGTTGAAATACCAACTCATTAAAGGCTGTGTAAAAAATGGAGGCATAATAAATATGACTAATTGAAAATATCTTCTAGCGGTTTTGTTACGTAATCATAAATATAATCTAATGAAACTGGTCGATAATGATTAGCATCCATGCCAACATCAAATTTTCGAATTCTATGCCATTGATTTATTTCATTGTATCGCCCTTTAGAGTGAATATGTCCGTGACACATTATTGAACCAAGCGGTTGTTCATTCCAACATTCAAAAGGATAATGAGACAAGCAGAATATTACATCTTTATAAAATATCTCAGTGTAATCAATCACTTTCTTAAACATCGATTCTTGATACGATCTAGTCATTGCGTAATCGTGATTACCCCGAATCAAATAAACATTCTTACAATTTATTCGTTCTACATAATTAGCATATCGATCTCCATATACACAATCTGATGCGAAATCCCCAAGAATATAAAGAATATCATCTTGCATTACAGTATGATTAATATTGTTAAGAATTATTTCATCCATTTCAAACGCATCCATAAAAGGTCGTTTAATATATCGGATAATTTGTTCATCACCAAAATGGATATCTGAAGTTAAATATATTGTTTTGGTATCCATATTTACAACATCCCTCTTTCTCGCATTCTATTAAGCTCCGTCAAAGCCGTCTTTTGGTTTAGATGCAAGTGTTTACAAACCTCTTGAAAACCTTTAAGAAGTCGATTTCTTTGAGAAGTAGACATTCCAGTATGACTTTTTACTTTGCATAACCCTAGTCTTCGTGCTTGTACATGAATAGCATTATCTGTTCTATCTAATTTGAATTCCCATTCGCTAATATTGCCGCAATGCTTTGCATACATAGCTTTAAGTAAACGTATTTCATCAGTAGTCCACATTCGTCCTCTTGGCATAAAATATCCTTTGTATTATTTTATATAATAGATCGTTCTAATATACTAATTGAGTAACATTCTACAGGATAATCGTAATCGTCATACATATCTATATAAACACCCATATCATCTATATAGATTTTTGGATTTCTATTAGCTATATATGGATTTATAAATTGATTAAACCATGCTTCAATTTCTTTCCAAGCAAAATATAAATCTCTATAAAGATACGAAAATTGTGATAAAATAATTTTGTTGTCTATTTTATAAATTATATCGTAAACAAACATGCCGATGATTCCTTAAATGAGGTTCAAAGTAGTCAAAATATCAATCGAATCTCGTCCTTCTGCTTTCATACGAGTTATAGCCATACGATCGTTATTTGTCATTTTACGTTTCAGATCCCATCGCAATCCAGTAGATCGATCGTACCAACTTCTATCGCTTCGATCATTTTGCTTATTTACTCTATGGCTAACAATCATGCTCTGACTTGATTTGATAGCAGCAATAGCTGTCGGGACTAGAACAACCGTTGTTATTTCCGGGTTCTCGATCATCCAATCTATACCATCATTTATCAAATCTACGGTCTTGTATTTTATTTTGCTTGCAACCTTCTTAACGTTTGCAATTGTGTTGCTAAAAATATCTTTGATCATTATTACTCCTTTATTTGTTTATCGAGAAAAGCTTCTTTACCCTATTTATAAGGCCTAGCGTGAAATTCACCCATATAGCTCCTATGCAGTATAGCAAATCGTGAACCAAACTACCTTTACACAGTTCTGAAATTTGGGCTAGATAATTATTAATGTCATCCGTCAATTCTTGAGAAGGCGGATATTTAAAATATAACTCGCCAGATACTTGATCATTATCTATACTAAAAGCAAAGTTTTCGAAAGGATTACAATGTTTGAACGAAACAGACAAAAACACAGCCATTTCAAACTTGGAAACAAAAAATCTCCAAACATAATAATCATAGTTGTTAAGTATCTTTTTAATATTACTAACCAATTGCATTCAGATCAACCACCCTTTCTCGTCCCTCGTCAAAGTTTCTTTTAGCATGACGCATCGGACCTTTCCAATAGCCATTAACCCAAACCTTACCGTCGTTATGCTTTCTCCAATGGCCTATAACATACCAACATAGAGTATGGCGTTCGAATTCTCTTTTGGATTTAACAATATTTGAATTGAAATATAAATGTTTTATGTAATGCGCTTTACGTTTTCTAGATTTTCTAGAATTTGAATTTGACTTTCCAAAAACCTCGTCGGGAATTTTTGACTTTCCTTTTCTAGAAAATATCTCAGACTTTTCAATTGAAGGATTTAGTAACAAAATTTGTATGCAATACCATACTGCTAGTAACTCTTGTCGTTCTATTACTATAGATTTTTGGAATTCATGCCAATCCAACGTAGACTTTTTCATTGCTATTTCTTTATATGCTTTGTCAGATACTTTGTTATGCCATATGTATTGGGGATGAACCATAAGAAGACCATCTTCATCAAAACCAACTATATTAGCTTGAATATATTTCACCCCGGTTTTGATACTTTCAAAACTATACATTATGAAAATATCATTACTAGTCGCGAGCACTCTTATGTATTCTTCACCCACATCTTTTCTAACATCGACATCAACTTGAATAAGTATGTCTTTTATTGGTATATTTCCGCTAATAAAAATATCAGACGGCATACTGTCGGTTTTAATTCCTAGTTTATGAAGAAATTTACCCATAGTTTTAAGATCTTCTCTAGAAACTGTAACCAAATCACTAGGATTACTGTTATTAAAAGCTTTTTCTACTTCGCTACCTTCGTAGTTATTCCAATATTCCCATATGTATTTATCTGCTGAAAACTCAATAGTGTCCATCAAACCTCCAGATTACGTTTGTAAATATCATCCGCAAATCGAAGTAGTTTTAAAAGTATGGGACCCATATCTCTTATAGACAACAAATATCTGTCCGAAAAATCAGACAAAAACATTTCATTTTTAGCTATGTCTTCCATCACGCCTTTTCGTACTAGGCAATGGAACGCTCTGGATGCGGACGCCATTGGCTGTTCTAACGTGTTCGCCGCTTCTAGAATAGCTAAATAAAAATCATAATAGTTTTTATTCTTTAAATATTGTACTTCTTTGTGTATAACAAATACTCTATTTTCCGATAAACCTAATTCTAGTCCAATATCTTTGAATGATACACCTTCTTCTCGCATTTTTAATATTTTTTCATTCCGCTTTTCTATAGACGATCTATAACTCATATCTACTCCTTTTCATAAAACTAAGAGGGTGTGTTTCAACCCTCTTATCAAGACAATTATTCGGAAGCAACCTTGAGTAACTCAATGGCCTTCTCACGTTCATCTGCAAGCTTATAGAACTTGCCAGCGAGACGAAGATTGTCTTTATAAGCCGCCTCAGCCTCTTTGCGAAGCTTCACTACTTTGTTAAACTCAGAAATCAAGTTTCCAAGTTCTTCATCATAGTGAGTTCGCATTCGCTTTGCTGCCGCTGCTTCCTCTTCGCAATCCTTTGCGTCGCACCGAAGCTCAGTAACTCGCAGACTCAACTCAAAAGTCGTCGAGTCAAAATTCATTGCTACCCTCCTTTCTTAATGTATCTCTCTCATTAAGATGTGTGTAAAAAATATAAATAAAAAGAGAGGGAAGGTGTAACCTTCCCAGCTCGAAATCAGCACGTCCTCATCAGTTCCTCCATCATGACATCATCAAAGATGTCAAACTGAACCTGAATAGATTCGAACTTAACATAATTCCGAGCATGGATTATACGACCTTCCCACTCGCCCGTGTCGTTAGTAATTTCTTCTTCCCTAGTATACTGGATGGCTGCCGTGAACCATCCATCGTTCTCTTCGTTCACAACGATCTCGTTGCCATTAAGAGACTCTCCGCTCCAATGGTGTAATCCGTCGTCTCCAACGTAACTTTCGAAGACCACCTCGATTGGTGTCTCTTCAACAATTTCATTGTTCACAACGTTCTCAACCGCTGGAGAATTGATCCCCATGATCAACGCGATCATTGTCATAAAACTTACGATGGAAGTCATTGCTTCCTCCTTTTATCTAAGGGTCGAACCTTTTCCGACCTCATTAAATGGTGTGTAAAAAATGAGGATAAAGTTTAGACAGCACGTAAAACGAACCGTCTAAACAGTGAGGTCTAATCAGTTCTTATTACTTAGATATTTGTATAGAATATATGCCGAACCTCCTAACAATATAATTGAAGCATTTCTGTCCACAAGATCTATTACTGCACAAGTAATAATGACCATAGACATTACGATTATAATCATTAGATTGGTTAAATATTCAAAAATATCATTCATAAGCCTCCTTTCTGACCTCATTAAGAGGCGTGTAAAACTAAAAGCCAAAGCAATCTGTAAAAGACCGCTTTGGTTGTTTTGTTACCTCTCTTTCCAGTCATTCCATAATTTCAAACAAACTATTAATAGAACGATAGCTCCGATACCCGTTGAAGCAAAAGCTATTAATGCTTCACCTAATGTCACAAATACGATTAGGCCTAAAAGGATAGCTATCCCCCAACAAACTACCATCCCAACCGTTCTAAAAATCTCGTTTGTGTTCATTACAGACTCCTTTCGAAGAGTTAACAGCTTCATTAAAGGGCGTGTAAAAATATAAATGACTTGTAAAAAAGAACTCATCTGTAAAAGACAAGTTCTTTTAATGAGTTGGTTAAATCTTACTAATCGTTATTACGCAATTATAGATAATGCCACGCATGATATCAAATATATTAGTCGGTTCGTACAGCCTCTCTTTTATTATTTTGTATTGGTATCCTCGCTTTTGAAGGAGTTTCGACCAACATTCATTGGTTAGCATTTCGTACGCATCTATGTATACATCGTTTTCCGCATCATCTATGCCTAGCATATTAGCGAATTCATTGTACTTTTCGATTGCGCCATGCTCTCCATTCAGAATATCACAAAGCTCCTGTCTAGCAAGTAGTACTTCCTCTCTAATAGAGTCGCTTACTACGCGACCATTCTCGTCCTTCACAGTTATGGTCATAACTAATCTTGACATAATTCCTCCTTTGTAGAGATCCAACTCATTAAAGGCTGTGTAAAAATATAAATAGAATGTAAAAAATAGAGAGATGTTTAATCTTATTTAAATGTTGCCTTATAGTATTCGTTCCTTTCTTTTATCATAGTTTCCATCAATTTATTACTTGCATCTATTCCGCAGCTTGTCGCCGCAGAAAGATCTTTAATAATGTTTTCGATTTCGTTCTTTGATTTTTTCGATTTCTTAAATATATTAAACATTTAATCCTTCTTTCTACATCTCTCTATTCATTAAAGAGCGTGTAAAAAATAAGACGGCATGTAAATATCAACTAGTCTTTCACCCAACCCATGAGGCCACACTTGCCTCTTACTGGAGTACCTCCTTTCGGTCTGTTAGGGTCCGTAAAGTCAGGACCGTGGTTACTATAAGATGGCCCGCTGCACGAGCAGTTCCATCTACAGAACCCGTCTGACTCCTTGGACCGTTCACATTCACTTAAAATGGCGTCCCAAGTAGTATAGTTTTCCATGTTCACCTCCTTTCCGGGTGTTTGACTAATATGATATATACATGTCGTCATTAAAGAATATGTAAAAAATATAAAATGTAATTTGCCTACCACCCGTATAATATTTGGATTGTTATTCATTAAGAAATTTACTAATTTCTTTGTAGGGAACTATAGCTATCAGTTTATAATATTTATCGTACATTTTGTAAATTTTCTGTGATGGAATCTCTACAAAACCTAACAATTCATTTACTGGAATACCCATAGCATTTACAGCAAAATTAGTAAGTTCATAATTAGTAAACATTTTTCTCCTTTCTTTTATACTTCATTAAAAAATGTGTAAAAAAGAGGGTCTGTTTAAAACCCTCTAAAGAGATTAATCAGTAAATTTATATGTCGCCTCAAAAATTATTTGAATCACGCATCCGGCATGTTCGAATTCAGTACAAAACGCATAGATCCATATAGAATCATTAACTTTTGCTAGATATCCGATGTTAATTGGAATAAAGCCGTTTTCTCTTGCTGAGTTTCTAACTTCTTTAGCCAATTTAACAAATATCTTTTCTTTAGATCCTCCGATCACCAGCGTTTGATGCTGTATTTTTGTATATTCGCCAAGTGCTGTGACTTCTACAGTTTCTTTAACTTTGAACATACTTCCTCCTTTACTGGATCAACCTCATTAAATGATGTGTAAAAATAAAATTAATTGTATTTTCTGAATATTCATACGAGTCTCGGCGGTCTAATCTGTACCTCCGTAGATTAGCCAGGGTAGTCCAATATGCCGATTATCTCTAGTATAATAACCACATACCTCTTGTCCCCTAGGATCCATTATCCTATACTGTACCTCCGGTCACCTAAGCCGTAGCCCATATTCTGTTTTACCGAGACTCATTTGCTCCATCCTAGAATAGAGCCATCTCATTAAGCGGTGTGTAAAAAATATAAATAAAATGTAAAAAAATAAAAGATTGCTACGACTCGAACGTAGTCTCCACTGTGCTTTTCATCAGTAGCCACTAGGGCTGCGACCTCACTTAAGGGTTCTATCTTTTATTTAATGCACTGCTCCAGAATTCCAGTGCTGGGTTTCTCTCTTCATTAAAGGGTGTGTAAAAAATGAGGATAAAATGTAAAAAGAGAAACGACCTGTAAAACAGGCCGAATCTCTTAGGTAGCCATTGTCTAATGCTTACGAGCTTCCAATTCAGTCATGTACGAATGAAGCAAATCTTGCGTATTTTTGAGCTCCAATAGTATATGGTGTACAATACCACAATCGATGTTCGGTCGGTGTTCTACGCCATAAATAATATATTCATCAGTGCATTCACACCAATCGATTGCTCGATCGATAGAACCATTTACTTCTGTCAAATCACGCAATACATGCTTGATCTCGTCGTTTGTCATAATTTCCTCCTTGTCTCGTAGTAGCAGGATTGCTACCTCACTAAAGTATGTGTAAAAAGGGGAATAAAAATATAAATAAAATATAATAATGCCTACCGCCCACCCGTATAATGGCTAATAGCTTACTTAAACAAGTCCTCCATATTCATGAAGTCACGATGAACTTTGCAGACAGTAATTCTATAAGAACAATTCGGTTGCAACAGGATAATCTTGTATTCGTCTTTAAATATAATTTTCTGAGCATTTTCATATTTAATATGCTCTTCAACTATACCATCGATGAATTTCTTTACAGTATCCAGTTTTCCAAACGGAATCGTCTTAATTCGTTTACCATCTTTGCGGATAGTAACTTCATAGTTTGTGTATGGCTTGTATGACATAATCTATCCTTTCTATTAGCCTTCATTAAAGAAGGTGTAAAATATATACTCCGTGTAAAACACTAGAGTATATATCGTAGGACTTACTTATTTTCCATAGCCTCCTTTAATATCTTGATTGCTTCTATTAAATCATTTCGATGTGAAACATAATACTCATATACATCCTTCGCATGGATATAAGCCATTTCGGCTTGCTCCATTTCACAACGTAGATCATACTCCCTTTCCGGATCGAAATTCATTTCTTCGAGTTCGTTCTCAAGATTGTTAAGTACTGTTTTCATTGGAAAATCCTTTCTGTCGAGTCCAATGCTATTAAATGATGTGTAAAAAAAAAGAAACGACCTGTAAAACAGGCCGAATCTCTTGAGGTTAGTCTTCTGTCTTATGTGGTAAAACATTATCGATATAGTTTTGTATTTCCTCTTCAGTCAAATCACCAAAAATATGTCCGGCATAAACCATGCCGAATTGTGCTCCTTGATAGAATTTAGCGGGTTCTATATCATTTGCATAAATATTTTTGTCACAAAGATTACCCATCCGATTAAATTCTTTACAAAAAGCATCAAATTGACGTCGCTTATACGGAATCTTTCTGATTAACTTAATAAACTTACTCATTGTTTACCTCCTTAAAACGATCAGTAACCTCATTAAAGACTGTGTAAAAATATAAAAGAAAGAGGGTGTGTTTCAACCCTCTTGGTACCTAATCAGACAAACTTCTTTGCTGATTCCTGTAACTCTAGTTTACCAATGGCTACGCATTCGGTAATGACCTCAACCTCTTCCTCGGTCAAGTGGCGACCGTTGATAATCAACGACTCTAGCCATTTACGAATCTTAGGTCTGTATGGTGTACCTCCTGCGATATACCAACTGGCGATATACCGAGTCAAAGGTATCCCATTAATCATGTCTGACGCCAAGTACCAAGGACTCATATCTCCTCCTCCTTCTTTTGTTCGGTCTACTTTGACCGACTTCATTAAAGTATGTGTAAAATATAAACTAAATGTAAAACCAAAAGGCCCTGTAAAAGCGACCTTTTAGTTGGTCGACGTTATCGAACACAAACCTCCTTTCCACCACGGCCAGTATACACAACTTCAACGCCGTTCGTGGTATAGCGTTGCCAATCCTTCTTCGTTGCCAGTGCGAGTTTCCTCGCCTCCGGAATCGAAGCCGCAAGCTGTCGCTCAACCACTTCACCCATCAGCCATGTTTTGACTTCTACCATGATTTGGCTCCTTTCGTTATTCCAAACGTCATTAAACGGCGTGTAAAAATTAAGGATGTGAAAAAAAAAGAAAGGATGTGAAATCCTTTCTAGAACGTCAAACCCAATACTGATTTACCTGCGCGTTGAACGCAAGTTCGTCAAGGTATTCGTCTGACACCTGTCTGGTTATCACTTCCTTTCTATTCGAGTTGTTAATAATATCGACCTTATCCTGCAAAGGCGTTGCTGGGTTGGACAACGTTCCGACGATTGTCATCCACACCAAGAAAACCTTAATCATTTTTGCCTCCTTAATTGTTTTCCAACTCATTAAAGGGTGTGTAAAAATTGGGGATAAAAAAAAAGAACCCATGTAACACATGAGTTCTTTGTCGAAATTGGTATTATCCGTGCATCAAGTCCGACTCAAAGCGTATCGATTGATGCTTTAAGACTCGACACAGCTGCATATATTTGCTGGTCTTACCTTCTATATAGTAGCAGACATCGTATCCTTTGTCTTTTACCGTATAGTCTAAATCAGCAAGTTCGAGCAAATCCTCGACCGTGTCACACTCATAGGCACTAACCTTGATCTTGTGAGTCATTCTATCTCCTTTCGTGAATACCAACTCTATAAAGTACCATGTAAAAAATAAGAACCCATGTATTACATGAGTTCTTTAAAAATATCATTTAAACCCAACAACTCGGAGATTTTTCTCTTCATTGTGAATCTCTTTTTGTATTTTTCTTTGATGTCGCCTCCTTTCTTCTTCGTAAATATCCATTATATGCTGTTTCTGTTGGTCTTCAAACATTGGGGTATAACAACCTCTATACCCTCGTTTAAAGTTACCAACAATTCTTCCTGCATAGAAGGATATAGTTGACAACTCGTCTACGACATTCACAATTCTACGAATGGTTGATTCTTTCATGATTAGTCTACCTCCTTTATTGAATTTAACTCATTAAAGAAGGTGTAAAAAAAAGAAAGGCCCTGTAAAAGAGCCTTGTGAAAATATCATTCTGATCTTTGTTCTATAAGTTCAAACACCTCCTCAAAACCTTGTTCTTTCGCGATCAAATCCATAGTATAACCAATAAAAGTTATTATTGATTTTTGTTTAGATCTTCCAGTATCGATATTTGAAATAGTTTGTCTTGTAGTTCCACAAATCTTTGCAATATCCTCGCAAGTTAAATTAAGGATCTTTCTCTTAAGTTTAAATAATTTTGGATTATATTCTTTATATTCCATACTTACCTCCTCATTAAAGAAGGTGTAAAAATATATAAAAAAAATAAAACCAGTGTACGGTTTTCCTAGATGTTATCTCCAGTGAATAGTCTGGTTGTTTTCACCTGTGCCTTACCGTTGTTATCATGATTAACAACTGTCCAGAGGGCCCGAGGGATGTTTCCCCGTATTCTCTTTTCACATTTCTAAGGTTTATTTTCTATTCTCTTCATTAAAGGGTGTGTAAAAAATAAGACTCCATGTAAAAAAAAAACACAGAGTCTTATTAAAAATATAAAGCGCATGTAGGATTCGAACCTACGATTTCTCTGCCCACGGCCTTTTCGCCTATTCGGGTCTTACGAGCGTTAATCCGTCTAACTTTCGCAACTTCATTAAAGGGTGTGTAAAAAATAATTATTTCTTTTTACTCCAATCAGTAACGGTTGGATGATATGTAGGTCCATCGTCTTGTTCCTTATTAAATAAAGAATTAAAATTTTGAGACAGCATATCTGCTTGACGTTCTAGCCAATACGCGCCCTCATCAATAAACGACTTTACATCATCAATAGGTGTTTTTTCTTTTTCACTAGTTGTATAATGAACTCCATTTGGGGTTTCAAAAGCAAATGTCATAGGTTCGCCTTTTTTAGGTTCGTTTTCTTTATTTTCATTACTATATCCATCTCCATAATCATATATCCATTTACCGGTTTTAGGATCACGTTTTCTATCAACCCATTTGTGATCTTTCCATTCACGATCTTTTTTACCGCCTTTTGCGTTTTTATTTGCTAATCTTTTATTTGCTGAATTTTCTATTCTTTTTATTCCTTCATCTGATCTATTACTAAATTCTGGATTAGAATATACTTTTACATAATGAGGCATTTGTTGACACTCCTAACTAATTATCTTTTGTTTTATTTATATTACTTTGAAGTTCTCATCTTTTTATCTATACGTTTAATAATTTTAATAAAGACAAACAAAAAAAAAAGACCCTGCAACAAAATATCACAGGGTCTTTGTGGGGCTAACTAATCGATGTCTCGCCTGCTTCTGAATGGATGCATGAGAGAATTATACCACTTAGAAGTTAGAGGCGTCCACTGCTCAGCGGTTAAAGTCAATCCAGCCAACGCACCAGTAACCAGTGCTTCAAACCAACGCGCTCGACGATTCTCCTTAAGCTTGTCTTCTTTTAGACCATGCTCATGAAGATTCTCGTATCGAATCATCGCTTGTTTGTACGCATCCGATTCGGGTTTGTTGTCCTTCATGATCTGCAACTGCCGTACAATCTCATCCTCCAACATTTTCTTTGGGTTTTGTTTCTCATTCCAAGGCAAAGCTATCACGTCTACTCCTTTCGTTAGCTACCCTATTAAGTGGTGTGTGAAAAATGTCTATTTAATACTATTGTATTCTTCTTGACCATATCTGCGAATATAGTCATTTATTTGCTTGCGTTTCTTAGCATCTTGTTTGTCTAAATATCTTTCTACTTGATTAATCTTTGCTTTTCTTTGTTCTCTGGTAGCCTCTGCAAGATTATATCTATCTTGTGCTTTGGTAACGGCGTCGTTTTGTCTATCGAGTTGACGATTCAGTTTGTTTATTTTATAACCGTCTTTACCGATAAGCTTTGCTCCAAGGCCATTTTCAGCTCTGTCCAGCTTTCGATTTATCGAGTCGTATTTGGATTGCTCTTTAGCTAGTTGCTTTTTGGCAGCAGTGGCTTTATTATAGGCAGGCGCATATCGTTGCTCAGCTTTATATAGCTTTTTATTACCTTTATCGATTCGTTTATTAGTCTTGGCTAATCCTCTTTCTCGCATAGATTTAGCCACTCTAGGTAGACCCTTTCCATAATGTTCCCTACCAGCTTCGGTGAGAGATCCATCGCTGTTTTGCCATCGTCTAACTCCCCACTTCTGACCTTTAATTCCGTGATGGGATAAGTAATATGAGTCATCTATAGAATATAAATAATTCAAGGAAACCACTCTCCTATCTTCTACTAAGATTCTTGGTTTTTGTCATCTACAGTCGTACCACCCATTGCTTTTTCTTTATAAGCGATTATTTTGTTTCTAAGATTTTTCAATTCTACCAGTTGTTCTGATAAATATAATTCGTCATTATATTTGCTATAAACACTTCGTCTATAATACCTATTTACATCATTATAAAACTTGGTTCTAAGTTTATTAAATTCTATCTCCATAGAGTTAATCTTTATCCGCCAAGCGCCTTCTACATCAAAAATATCATCAGCCATTTCTAATCCTCGATTTTATCATGAACAACCTTAAAATGAAGTGCTGACTTCTTACTAAGATCCTCTACCGGATCAGATAGTTCCATCCTATAAATATCACGGTCGGGATCGCTTGTATCTACAATCATAGTCCCATCTCCTTGGTAATTTCTACTACTAATACCAAGAAGAACGCCAAGGAAAGCATCAAGAGCAGTGAGCGTTCCCACAATTTGCTCTCCATACGGTAATCCCCAAATACCGCTAAGAGTAAAATACAGAGTACCAATACCAGGAAGAAGATATTGAGCAACCCACTTAAGCTTATTATATGTATCATTAGAAAACATCGCTCCTCCTTTACTTGTTTTGATTTTGTTTAAAAATATAATTATCGTTTCGTTTGATCAGAGAATTCTCTTTCTTGGAAATCTTTCAGTCTAGTCTTCAATGCCGGGTTGTTTTCTATCTCTCTACGACCAAGATGTGTTGTTACACCACCTGCTATAGCTCCGATTTTTGCTCCCTTCCATGCTCCGATAGCTGTCGTGCCAGCAATTTGAGATGCTCCGATTTGTAAAGCTATGGATGCCGGAACTCCAGCACCCGGAATCACCATACCAACCGTTCCAATGCCAAAACCTGCTCCTGCTATGGCTCCTATTTTAGCACCCTTTTTAATTTTTTCTCTAGTGTTTGGAGAAAACAATCCCCTTCGTTTACCGTATCCATAATGGCGATAACCTTCGTCAGTCAAACTACCATCAGCGTTCTGGAATCGTCTGACACCCCATTTTTGGCCTTTGATACCATGATGGGATAAAGAATCCCCAGCATTTATAGCATAAATATAATCCATATTTTGACCCTTCTCTAAGGTTAACACTTAACAATCTTTTTACCTATATGATCGCATCCTAATTTTGGATCCACATACACTCGCACATTAGCTTTATTTACTTGTTCGCAAAAATATAAATCTTCGCTCAAACAAGTTTTATCTTCATATTCTACATATACAAAGTAAGGATACCTAAGCTTATTAAATAGAGATGTCTTAATAAACGCACAACCAAATCCGCCGCCTCTTATCTGTACTAAATCAGCCTCAATGTTTTTTAATTCTGCGATTGTCATTTGTGTTTCTTTATTGTATCCGCCACCCAATTTAAATATTTCAGACATCGACGATTCATATTTTTTAGGATAATAGCCAAGAACAATATCAAAGCCAACCCAAAGTTTAATTCGTTCTAGAGTATTTTTAGGAAGGACTACATCGCTATCAACCATTAAAACATAATCGAATTTTTCATTTATACTAATATTTGCTATTTCATTTCTGGCTTTGGCGCATCCGTATCCTTTTACAAATCGAAGTTCAATTTCTACCCCTGGGATTTTTTCAAGATTGAAAATTGATTCGAAGGTTTCTGTTGACACTGTCTCGAAGGTCGGTATAGCAATCAAAATTTTTGTCATAATGCCTACTCTTTTCTAAAATATCAATGTTTATGAAGAGGTTTTTAATATTTGCATAGTGTAAATTTTCATAGTTTCGAAATTATCGTTTGTATAACTTATTAAAATAACTTTTCTAGATTCATCATCTACCAAACGTATTTTCAATTTTATTTTTCTTGAGTCATATAAATTATTTATTTTGTAATGAGAGTCTATCAAAGCACATTCTGTTTGCAAAGCGTCACTAGCCTCTTCAAAAGAAATGTAGCTTTTCGGAGTGAGGGTTCTAACTTTTATTTCTTGATAAGAATGTGATGTTACTACTGTAGTTTGTAAAATATAAACCATACGACTACCCCGTAATTCAAATTTTGGATTTCGTTTTCTAATTTTATCCCCTGGGATTTTTTTGAGATTCAAAAAAAAAGAGGCCGTGTTTCAGACCTCAATTTAATAACTTCTAAATCAAGCGAAATACTCTACAAAGTCAAGATATGTTTCGCCATCTTCCAATTCCGCGTCTGCAAACGCATCTACAGTTAAAGCGATCCAATACACAAACGCTTTGGCGATAAATCCTCCATTATTGTATAAAAATCCGAACCAATTAAGTTCGGTCATTTCATACAATTCAGGATATTTTATCTCCAAAATAGCATATATTGGAGCGAACGCTATTAAACCCAATGCAGATATGCATATCGCAATCAGTAGATAGTCCAACTTCTTTATATAATAAAGCATTCTTAACCTCCTTTTATAGTTATTAACTCTATAAAAGGATGTGTAAATATTAGTTTATTCCCAACGTAAGGATTTTAAAAAGTTCTCGTTTAATTGAGATCGGGCCTGTTTTACTTCGTTATCAGTTAATTGTACTATATTAGACACTTTAAACTTCGATACATCGGCTATTATCATCGGAAAATCTGTGTTGTAAACACCATACTTTGTATCATTCATATCTAAAACTGCTGCATATCCAGAATCCTTTAAAGTATTCGTGTAAGTATTTATTATCGGGCGCATTATATTATCTCTTTTATCGGAAAAAGAAACGTTTAAAGTGTCATATAGATTACTTTTTACGACTCCATTGTTTAAATATTCATCAAATTCTTTTAATCCCTTACTAAATAATCGATCGCTTTTGTTATTTTCCTCAGATATTTCACTGGTTAAATATTTTTTTAAATCATTTTGCTTCTTGGTATCTGATCTAAAATTTAGTTGATTTAGTGTATCAGTCATAAGTTTTACCGATGTACTATGAGACGGTATTTTTAATGATCCAACAGTAGAGAGTTGTTTTTCAACTACATCTTTACCTTCTTTGATCAATAACCCAGCATATACGCCCGCATATTTGTTATAGTCATTTTTAGTTTTTATTGCTGCATATGAACCCGACATCAGTTCTTTTTCTTCTTTATTAGCTATTCTAAAAAGTTTAGCGTTTGGCTGTAGAATAATTCCTGTTTTGGAATATCTTTGCTTCCCAGCTTCTGTTAAACTACCGTCGGAATTCTGATAGCGTCTAACACCCCATTTTTGACCTTTGATTCCGTGGTGAGATAAATATAAATCGTTCATATTCATCACCTCGGATATCTCATATTATGATTTCTTTTGAGGAATATTTCATTCCAACTCTTTTGCGAGTATTCTTTATACTTCGGATGCCGATGCCATCGGTCTTGTTTAATTCCAGCAAAATGAATTATTCTTGGATTATGACATGGTGAAGTCCAATTATTAGCATTAAACTCACTATTCATGTCGTAAATATAACCTTGACAAGCATAGTTCATAACGTCTTGGTCGACCCATGTGAATTTTTGTCTGTTTAGAATATCAATGCATTCGGCAGACTTTCCAGTATCTCTAAGTTTCTTTAGATTCTGAAGCATAACTCCAGCATTTGTGTACATCAATCCTCCGACACAACGATGTGCTTCAGACGATGCCGAAAAATATAAATCTTCTATGGGTAATTCCCAAACATGAGACACGTCTCTGACGCATATGGTATCTGCATCAAGCGACAAAACCCTGTCATACTCAGGGAATTCTAAAGCTAAAGCAGCCCGCATCATGGCAAAATAAGTAAAGTCGGAAGTCATATTTGGCCCCCAACTATCAAAATATTTTTGATCGCTTACGTTTCTAGTTTTAATAATATCTTTTGGTATTCCATACGGAAATTCGTCATCTTCGATAAGAAACCATATGGTGTTGACATCACTATTCTCAATAAGAGATTTAGCAGAAACCACCATATCGTTGTATATATTTCTTGATCCGGAATAAATCGCTACTTTTGTCATATATTGCTTACTCCTTTATCATAAACATTATTGAAGTCAAGAGAGAGAGAGTTCTGATACCCTTGTTGGTGGTTATCTGACTGTATGAAATATGTGTTTTTGGTATGGAATACCCATGCAGTATGAATTGATCGCCAAATCTCGCATACCGCACGTTCGCTAGCTCTCTAAATCGAAAGGAGGTGGGACCTCGTGGTGAAATCTATGGGTATGGTGAGATCGAATTGGTCCAATGAAAGCCCATGCCCATATGACGTATCTGGTTTTCGGTGTCATCGTACCTTGACCTTGGTGACATCAGCTCTACTAACGCCAATACTGTCATTGGTGATGCATGGGACGCTATCAACGTCTATAACAAGACCGTCGTGGGGAGGTTTGCTTACTATGGGACGTATTGGTTTATCGGATATAAGTACAGCGGCTCACAGTACGGGATAATGATTGCTCAGCCGTACCACACGCCAAACATGTGGACTCTATCGGTAAATAACTACACAAAGACTATTGGAAAGTTCACCTGTCAAGTTCTGTGATTAAGCTCGTCCCACTGAATATTATGCACTGTACAAAATCAACCGATAAAGGGCTGTAATAAATGTTCGGTTGATATCCGTAGGAACTACTGTTCTAAACCAACTGCTTACCATGTCAGATAAGTTATAAATCCGCTGTACTTATCACCTGCCGTATAGTTATACGATTTCCATGTCTCTATTGTTCCGCTGGCAGTAAGATAAAACATTGCACAATCTCCGTTAGTACTGTTTCTAAGGGTAGCAATCATTTGTGCTTTTGGTGATGGTATGTTTCCTAACGACGTTACACCATTGATAATTAAATCGGTTATAACAAGTATAATAACATATCCGAACTTTACATATCTCACCATACCAGAAGACGAATTCATTACTGTAACTAATGTGGACACCGAATCCCGTAAAGATTTTAATTCAGTCCCTAGATTAGCAGCACTAACATTTGTCCCAAGGACTAATGATCCACCGGCTGATATAGCAGACGTAACTTTGTATATTCGTCCTTCGTAGATAATGAATTCCCCAACACTGTGCGCTTTCGTAGTAGGAGAGGTTTCTATGGTCGCTATATCTCCAGCAAAAGCATCAACTTTTTCGAAATTATCACTTACTATCGTTAGATCAGCTAGATCAACATTTGGCTGAGGAATTTCAAGTTTTAGATTATTCGTTTCGTGACTCATAGAAACCTCTTTTCACTAATATTAAAAATATAAATTAAACATTCTTCTAGACAATACCTAAAAGAAGCCTTGCTAACGTATTATTTATAAAGTGTCGAACTATATCCCAGAATCTGCTAGTTATCCTCGTCTTCCTATCTTTAAACAACAACGTTCTCCTAAATTAACGACCGTTGTTCCGGTATTAACAACAGTTATCGCACCGCAATCACAACACATAGTCTTTACAGCTGTATATGCAGCAACATTATTTAAATCGCCAGCAGCGCCTGTTTGCGATATCATGGTTGTTTCAAGCATGGGTGAACTATCATATGCTATAGAGAGCTGAGCTGCATCCGTAGTAGTCGCTCCAATATTTCCATTAAATGAAATATCATAAAGGCTATCTTTAAAACGAAGATTAACAACGCCAGATCCTGGTCTGTAACACTCTGCACATCCAGTTTTAACAACAACGATGTCGAAGGTAGCTGACTGACCCGGTTGAAGTGTCTGGGCTATCGAATTAGACAGAATAATCATTGTATACCTCCAAAAATATAAATAGTAGAACAATAAAAAATCCAAAGGACGTGAAATCCCTTGGATAGGTGGTACTAGTACTTACCAAATATAATTTATTATAGGTCTTTTAACTATGAGAACGTCATAGTATGTTATGTAATCAAGTTTGGCATCATAACCTATGAGAACTTTTCTATCATTTCTATCTATAAGCATTGATACCATTTCATGTTTCTTTTCTGTATTCCGTTCAATAAAATCTTTCACTCTTTCTTCAAGACGTTTTTCAGCAACCTTTCTAGATGAGCAAATGGTTTCATAAGTTCTTTCATCCCCTGAAACATGACAATCACTGCCATAAGACGAATAGTCTCTAACTATTACTACCCAAACATCTGATTTCTCGAACATTCTCTTTCTCCTTTCATAGTATTTTGTAGTATAGCACTACCTATAAAAGGATGTGTAAAATATAAACCAGAGGAACACGCATCTGCCACAAACGCGATAAACTATTGATTAGTATATTATAATTGGAAAGACAAACAATAGACGAGTTCCTCTGGTTTATTGGCTAAATCACATGATTAAATTACATACATCCATTTCCACAGTTGCAAAATGGATTGAAGCCAGCGTTATATGCAGTACTCATCGGATAACGGATAACTCCAGCCATGGCATTCTGCATTTCGAGAGTTTGTACCTTTTGCTGAAGCCCCTCAATTTTGTCCTGCTGGAGCATTTGACGCGTGGCAAAGCCTTCCTCATGAATAGCCTGACGATTAGCATAGCCCTCTGCCTGAATTGCCTGAAGCACGGCATTGTTCTGCATGGCAGAGTCATAACGAGCCTGCGAAGCTGTCTCAGAAATAAGCATCTTAGTCTCACAGCAGCACTGCTGTTGATTAGCTATTGCAGCCTGTTGTTGCATAGCAACGCCGGCAACATCACGCTGAAGCTCATTGTACTTGTCATTCAGGGCTCCGGTGATATACTGAGTATTCTGATTCGCATTCTGCATGCCCTGAAGAGAATTAGAATTAATCGAGGCAAGAATCTCACGCTCGTTAGCCATGGAGTTCTGGTTATCGAATCCTCGCTGAACCTCGTTAGAGGTTGCTAAATTCTCGTAACCGATGGCGTTCGAGAAACCATTGTTTCCCCAACCAAAGCCATTTCCGCCCCACATCATAGCAAGGAACAAGATGACAATCCAGAAGGAGTTGTTACCACCCAATCCATCATTGTAGCCATAGCCGTTATTACCACGAAGTACGGCTGCCATATCAGCAGGAGACATTCCGCCACCACCTAAAACACCGTTCTCGCCCATGATGAGTCCTTTCTTTTTAGATTCATAAACCTAACATATTTTTTATTTGAGCAGGGCTAATGTTTTTAAACTGAGAGTAATCCAAACCCTGTTCCTGAAATGCTTGTTCCGGGGTTTTGCCCTGCACGGAATTAGCTAATTCTCTAAATTTAGGATTACTCTGATACAGACAATTAAATATCATATTCTGAATCAAATTACCGGGTCCTCCACCTTGGTTCATTTGAGGATTAATTGGTCCTGGCATTGAGTTTGGAACCGGATTGTTGATTGGCATTCCTGCTCCCATTTGATTTAGAGGACTTGTCACCGGAAATCATCTCCTTAAGCTCCTCGAATTCGGAGCGCGTAATGTATTCTCCCATTGGCATCATGTTCTGATTTTGACCGCTCGTATGCATCAATGGGGATAAATGCTGAGGCATCTCTTCTGAACACTCTTCAAATTGATACACATTAATGTTATCAACCGAACCGTATTGACCAAAATGAACTACATACATCAAAGCTTTATCTTCGTCAAATACGGCTTTCCTAGTGTTCGGGGAACCAGTAAGATTCTTAGCTCCTTCGATACCCATTACAAAACAAAGGTCTGAATCCATGCCTTGAGATCCCATAGGCATATTATTTCCTTGTGGGTACCCTGCATTGGCTTGCGAATATCCATTCATTTGACCAAGATTTCCTTGGGGATAACCTTGCATTCCACCTTGATTAGGCATCATTCGATTGTTTTGGTTGTATCCCTGCATACCATTCATGCCGTTCATCTGACCCTGTGGATAACCCATGTTATTAGGCATCCAAGGTTGTCCTTGTGGATTCCAAGCCTGAGTTGGCATCGTGGTATTCGGTCCATAATTCATAGGCATTTCGTCATCACCTTCTTCCTCTAGTTCTTCGTAGTCTTCATCATAATTTGACTCTTCATCTTCAGGAGGTCTGAGAACATAATCCCACCCTTTATTAAATGTTATAACAGGATGTTTTTCTATCTCTCGATCTGTTTGATCGCCAGCTTCGCCTACATATCCTCCGGTTTCACTGGATAGAGCACCAACACTTTGTCCATCTCCGACATAAACTTCGGCATGTAAAGCTAGGTTCAGAAGAATATCACCGATTTTCAGATCACTTATACCGACATTAGCGAAGGGTAGGATTTGAAAACCGGCTTTCTCGAAGTCTTTTAACATGGTTCCCGTAAATCTCACCTTATCCCTTCCAACACCAACCGGATATCCAGCATAGTTTGCTATTTCGTACATTAACGATGAGCAATCGTAATCTGGACCCCAACGGCCAGATGGAGGTTTTTGAGAATATCCATGTGTTGGGTTATCGGCAATTTCTTCGGCTCGCTCGACCATTTTCTGGATACGAGTTTTGGGCGGACTTCTTGATGGCATACATACCTCCTTACAGCGTTTGAATAAAAATATAAAAGAACGGGTGACAGAGCTCAATCATATCACCCGAACCTTTATGACCACGTCTTCTTACTGATCCTTTGGTAGCTCCATCGGCAGCGCACGGATGCGCGGAGCAATCTCCTCGATGATGCCGTTACCGTCGTCCTTGCGGTATGCCTTGTATAGCTCGTGATAGACCTCGCGCTCCTCGATGGTGTAGTAACCCTTCTCCATGCACTTCTCCCAGTTATTAAGTAGCATGGTTCGGGTCATTGCTAGGACGAGGGTGCGCTCGGCATCTCGCTGTTCAATGAGTTTAAGCTCGGCCTGGGCCCGTGCAATGCGTGCATCTTCGCGCTTCGAATCGAAGTGATCTAGACGTTTTCCAATTGCGCGATTGACCATATACACCACCACTGGCACCATGAGCATTTCCACGATGCCTGTGATGATGACCGTATTAAATATTGGGTCCATAGATACCTCCAATTTCTAGAAATTATGTCGTGCTGCTTGCAATGTGTTGTTTGTCTACTGAATCCCGTTTTGAATAAAAACCCATATTGCTCTACGATGCATTAGATAAGATCGTTGGTTACGTACATCTACGTCCCGGATAACCAAGCCACGTTCGTTATAGCACCCGCAGCTTTTAATGTTTTGTTTGTTCCCAACGTAAACGCTCTGGTGTTACTGCCGTTCTCTCCTGTGACAAACACGCTTAGCAATGGCGCCGGAATATTATTAAACGTGATGAGGGTTTCAGTATTGGCTGCTGTTGGAATGCTCAGTTGTATCGTAATAGTTACGATGTGGCCGACGCGATACCACGATACACTGTGTACTGTGACTCCCGACGCTGTTGTGTATGTTGGATATTTAAAAGATGCCGGTGTCACCGAATGTCAGTCTATGCTGACTGCCAGCCAATGCACATCGATTGTTCTAGCGGTTGCAGACGTTTCTGTAAACACGACCGACAAGTTGAATCCTCTCACGGTCGAAGAGCGAATTATCTGGGTAGGCTTGTTGTACGCACTAATCCATGCTCTCAGCTGTATAAACGGGATGACATTACTCGCACCATTAAACGCACGTGGATAGACGAACTCTATCTCTCCAGCTGCGGAATTGGCAGGAATGGTCAGCTGAAATGTGCCAGCCTGCATCTCCTTTATGTTGCCCACCGAATACTAATCATGCGATGAAAATCTAGCTAAACGAGGTCAACGTCGCCTGCTTGTAATAGTAAGTGCTCCCAGTTCTTGTAGCTATGTAGAAGTAGCCTGAACTCATCACCATACACGACGTTCCAGCACTGTCCTTACGCCCGATAGCTGTATATGCATCGTGGCTCGCCCAGAGAACTCGTATGATAAAAGTATTTCCGTATTTAACTGCGGTGTTTGCAACGATGGAGTCTAGGACGGCTTTCAGGAACGCAGTGTTTGTGGTAACGGTCGCTGCCACCGATATCTGTTGCTGGTTATATGGTAACACCGAATCCCGGAGAGCATTAACCTGAGCTTGAAGATTCCCATTAGTCGCCACATTGACGGTACCGATAGCATTATTTATCGACGCCACAGTATTGTTTAGACTAGCGACTGCTTCATTTAAAGACGTAGCAATGACATTTGTGCCGACAACAATAGATTCTCCACTAGCTATACTAGACGTGACTCTATATAAACCGCCGTCTTTTATAATGTATTGTCCGACGGAATAATTAGTACTAGCTGTATCACCTTCTATTGGAGCGACATTTTCTAAAGATTGTTCATAGTTATTTAAATATTCACCATACGCATTGTCTATGATGGTATTATTAGCCTTGTATGTTGTGGCTCCGTGTTTCTCGCTTAATGCTGGTTGAATTAAACCCAAATGCTGTGTTGTAGTACTCATACTACACCTCTATAAAATATCAACTAGCCCTCTACGACAGGTTCTTCATTCTCGACAGGCTCTTCTTCCGGAATCTCTTCTGGAGGCTCTTCCTCTGGAGTAGGAATAGTGTGTTTATACGCCTTCGACTCCAAAGTAAAGCCCTCGTTGGTCATAAGAACACATGAGTGAAGAGGGACCTGAGAAACTGCTGCTGCACTAAGAACCAAATGATACTTAGACTCAGCCGATGCGCGATCGGTAAATGTGTCTACAAGAGTCCCAGTAGCCCCATCGAGATAGGTCTGAATTTCGAATACGATATAGTTAGGCATTATAGCAATCCTTTCTTATTTCCAAGCGCCATCATTTAGAGACGTTTGCAATGCTTTTACAGAATCTTTTCCAAAATATCCATCTATTCCACAAGGTCCAACGGAATAACCTTTTTCAACCAGCCACTTCTGAATAGCTTTAGACGTATTAGGTCCCCATTGACCATCGATTTCACATCCGACTTTTCGCTGAATCTCCATAACATCAGCCGAGCCATCTTCTTCATAGGTAACATTTGTCATGTTATGATGATACTGTCGATTGGATTTATCCTGACCAGAAATCCAACCATCTTCGGGAATGCCTAGTTGGTTTTCAAGATCGATTATGGTATTCCAACCTCCGATGCCATCGACGTCTAGTTTTCCACCATCTCGATTGTTCTTTGGTTCAACCGTTACGCTTGATGACACCGTGGGAATATCATCCGATTTATAAGGAGGTCGTAAGACATACGCGACATTTCCCATTTGACGATATTCCTCTTTAACGGCATTCTTTACGTTACCCTCTATTGTGGTAAACCCATAGCCATCAAAACTACCCGTAGCAAAGCCTATGTGATCGGTGGCGTTATCCCAATCCCAGTTAAATATAACAACATCACCGTATTGTACATCATATCGATCTACAGCGTATTTAATCGCTCCGCCATTCAACGCAAGATCTGTGTTTTGAGTTGGGAATCCATCCATGGAAACTCCGCCAGCATCTAAACACCAACTAGCGAACATGCAACACCAGAATATATACGTCGACGGACCAGCCAACCAATCTTCTCCGGTTAGAGCGGCTAGCCATCGTCCATATTTTGAACCGGGTTCTGGATCATTAGGAGCATAGTATCCTAATTCTCCATACGCTGCATCGATAACGGCTTTAGCGGTTCCAAGATAAGGCTTCTCATTTTGACTGGGTTGAACAGGCTCTTTTGCTTCCTCTGTTGGTTCGGTTGCCTCTTGGATGTTTTCGTCCGATGTGGTCTTGTTTAATTTGGTTTGATTGCTTTTTATACGAGACGGATAATCCACAACACACCAATCGCAATCGTGATAATCTCCGCCCTCGTCACCAAACATTATATGTCCATCACTTAGACGAATACCACCTTGTTGCCACATACCGATGTCGCCAGCTTCATGAGGCCATGCACTACGCCACCAAGCAATCCAGTTTGCGTAATCTCGTAGCTCATCGGCGTAAACGTTGTTAAGCCACGCTCCTCCGCCTGTGTATAAACCAGCATAATAACCACGATCAATTAGTGTGTCACAGAAGTTTTTTATGACATCAGTTAATGCCCGTTGGGTTAAATTGAACTGTCTTGCATCTTCAACATCCATATAACATGGCAAATCGTAGTCAAGCCCGTCAATTAGATCGGCGAAATGATTGGCATCTTTAATCGAATTTGCTACATCGGTCGTAACAGTGTAATAATAAAACCCAATATGAAGGCCAATTTCTTTAGCTTTAGCATAATGACGTTTAAACATGGAATCATAATATCTTCCAAGATTCGTTTCATTACCGCCAGCTTTGATTATTACGCCCCACAAATCTCGTTTTTGTTTCCAAGCAGCAAGATCTATGTCGCCATCCCAATGACTTAAATCAAGAACTAATTTAGCATCCATGAATACCTCCTTTCTAAAATATAATTTTTCTTAATTTCAGCATCAAGCACTTAATGCAGACTTTGCGTAAAGAATGACAACGATTTCATAAACATTAATCGCAACATTAGAAGTATTTAGTTGATATATAAAGACGTTGCTGTTCTGTATTTTGAACGCTGTAATTACAACAGAGCCACCTTTATTGTTTTGTATCCCAACAACGCCAATTGGTGTGTAGCCATTAACGGATGGGATGGGGATATTGTTGCCGTCTGGGGCTTTTGCTTCTATCGTATGGGAGGTAGATGAGATTTCTCTCACAATGAAAGCAGAAGACACCGAATGTTAGTTCTCTCAAAGTCGATACGTCCCAATGGTAGTTAAATCTAATGTTTCCTTGCTTATCGCGCCGACAATGAAGACACCCCTGATATAGTTGCCAACACGTATCTGTGCGCTAGTGCTCGTACTATAAAACCCTTCGAAATCGCTACCCAACAGCTTCGAGTACGTAAACGTCAGCTCCGTGGACCCGTGCCTAATTAGAAAAACCCTGCCACCAAGGTCAAAGTACAACGCTATGAATGACACTTGGCTAGGAATGCTAATGGAGAAGCCTACGGTGTTGCCGTCAGTAGCCACGCAATACGTCTTTACGTTTTTGGTCACCGAATCCTGGAGGGTTGATACAGCAGAATTCAACGCACTCAACGCTTGCTCTATTGTTATAGGAGTCGCATTCGAACCAGAGGTTATTGTCTCTCCAGACGCTATTGCAGATGTGGCTTTGTGTAAGACGTTGTCAAGCATAAAGTAAGACCCAACCGAATGATTAGTTTGAGCCGTATGACTCTCAATCATAGCAGTGTTTTCTTGGGTCTTCTCTATGGCCTCGTCAATAATGTCATAGTTATCGTTTATAACATCTACGTCTACGGTTGAATTTAAACCAGGTTTTTCAAGATTTAGAGTGTCAGTATAGGTAGCATCTCCAGTAACTCCGGTTGCGCCTAGAACGCCCCATGTATACCTATCAGATAATTCACCCCAAATCATGGCTTTATGATAGTCTGAACTATCTAACTTATTGGAAAGAATCGCATCGATAGAATCCATGTTATCGTTTATCGGATCTATACTAGCCTCTGAATTATAACCAGGTTTTATCAGTCCATAGTTTGTGGTTCCGGTTGTTCCAGTTTCGGAAATATCGCCCTCAAGATCACCCCAAGTAATACTTCCCTCAAGTTCACCCCAAGTAATACCTTCTCTGTAATCAGAAATATCAAGCTTGGTATCCAAAGCTTGCTTGATAGCATTATTTGCTACAGGATTACTAGAAGAAGATGATAGTGAAGAATCGGTCTTAGCTGCTATCTCTTGAGCGGTTCTCAGTGGGGTCATAACTTTGGTATTTTCAACTCCACCTTCGGCTTCTGCTTGTGTTGCATAGTCAAGAGGGTTTGATATGCTAACGTAAGACGACCCAGTCCATCGATAAGTATTGTTATCGGTGGTATCAACATAAATCTTACCAGTTTCTCCTGTAACTGGAAATTGAGATATACCAGAATACTCAACAACGTCGTCCACATAAGACGGCAATGATGTAGACGGGATCGTGTTAACCAACTTGGTAGCGTCAAGATTACTAGCAGAAGTTAAAAAACCGGAATCGTTAACTAGATCAGACGTATTCGATGGAATCGAGGGTTTGTTTAAAATATAAGCATCGCTAGAAGTATTGGTTTCAGACCAATCCGATTGGACATTTACCTCTGCCCCAGCAGCAATACCTTCTAATTTTGATTGTAATGAAGAAGTGAAATTAGTGTCTCCGGTATCGCCCTTAGGACCTTGCGAACCAGTGTCGCCTTTTGGACCCTGGGTTCCGGTATCACCCTTTGGACCCTGAGCTCCGGTATCGCCAGTATCACCTTTAGGACCGATATCCCCTGTATCACCTTTTGGACCTTGGGCTCCGGTATCACCGGTATCACCTTTAGGGCCAGTATCTCCGGTATCACCTTTAGGACCTTGGGCTCCAGTGTCACCCGTATCACCTTTAGGACCGGTATCACCGGTATCGCCAGTATCGCCCTTTGGGCCTTGAGATCCTGTATCACCCGTATCACCTTTAGGACCGGTATCACCGGTATCGCCAGTATCGCCCTTTGGGCCTTGAGATCCTGTGTTACCAGTATCGCCTTTAGGGCCGGTATCACCTGTGTCACCTTTTGGTCCTGTGTCACCGGTATCACCCTTTGGGCCCTGAGGTCCGGTATCACCGGTATCGCCTTTTGCTCCTGTATCACCTATAGCACCAGTATCACCTATAGCACCAGTATCACCCTTAAGATTCTTAAATATCAAGCTAAGGTTTTTCGCAGTATCAGGACCACTAGAACTAGCAACTACTTCTGGAGTTCCAGGACCTGGATTCTCTGAGTCCATAGTAATAGATATAGTACCGAATCCAGATGGATCTCCTGTGGCACCAGTCATACCAATTGGACCGGTTTCTCCTATAGCACCAGTGTCACCCTTAAGATTCTTAAATATCAAGCTAAGGTTTTTCGCAGTATCAGGACCACTAGAACTAGCAACTACTTCTGGAGTTCCAGGACCTGGATTCTCTGAGTCCATAGTAATAGATATAGTACCGAAACCAGCCGCATCACCGGTAGCACCAATAGGACCTCGTGCTCCATCGGTTATATCTAAATATCTAGACCCATCTACGTCAATTATAGTAACCCGCTGAACTTTTGGAGTTCCACCTCGATTTTCAACAGATAGGTGTGGAGATACAGCATTTATTATAGTTGATTCTGCTGCTATAAAATCTACATTATCGTCATCGGCGACATCCATATAAATAGGTTCATCCAATTATATCACCTCCTCATGCAGATTACCGAGATGTTTAATCCTCTTTATCACAGTTGCTTTTCGCTTACCAGCATTGTCAATCCAGTTTATTTGCATTCTAACGTATCCAGATTTAAACTGAGCGTTTTGCTCCTGTGTTAGATAAACTATAACGATTGTGTTTGGAGAAGAATACGATACCGAATTAGCTTGTATTGTTATTTCATTCTTTCCAAAAGGAACTCCATACGTACCGTTCTCGGATGGATCCAGATCCTCTGGAAGATTCTGACTTATGGTCACGTAAACTTGTCTAGCAGTTCTGAGATCCGTATTTTTCACCAAAAGCGTAAGAGTAGTATCAGTATATCGTCTGGTCATGATCTACTCCTATACGTCTAATAAGAATATTTTAATTTTTATTCTGCTTATTTTCTTAGAAATATCATTTCGCTCTTCAGGAGTAAGAGAATCGTCATTGAGCTGTTCCTCATACTTCGATAACTCTTCCTTGAGCTGGTCTAAGGTATTCAATATTCTCCACTCCTAACGATAGTGATAATTGAGATATCTTACCCAACAATTGCTGCTGTCTGTCTTTTATAATAGCGTAGTTTTCATTGTTAGGATCTTTTAAGTCTGATTCTACTTTAGACAATTCAGACTTATAGTACTCTAACTCGGTCATACTGTTTCAGCCTTCATGTTAACATCGTTATTAAACAACTCTGGCTTTTTAACCTCTTTAATTTTTGGTTTATTAGAAGTTTTACTATCATCTGTAATAACACCTTCTGGAAGCTCTATGTTATAGTTACTAAGAATCGTTGTATAGGTGTTAAGAGAGGATTCTTTAACTATTTCGTCAACAAGCATGGTGGTTATTGATGAAGGAAGATTGTAACTATTCCCAATCTGATTGATCGCTTGTAGAATCTCGCGCTTAGCTCTCATAAGGCTTATTTCAATCGGAAGCTTGTTAATATCCATAGGATCCACACCTTTCTATTTTGATTGAAATTTCAGTGTTTAAAATAGAATCTTTTCAATTCGTTCTAAGCGTTCGTTAAGTTTTTCGTTTTGTTTCTTTAATTGCTGATTTTCTGCTTCTAATTGTTCAATTCTTTCAAGTGAACCCTGAAGAGCTGAAACAATTGGAGCAATCATACCCTGATAATTAAGAAGTCGATAGTCTGGAAGATCATAATTACCAGTATTATCCTTAGAAACTAACACGTCTCCAAATTCTGGAATTTCTTCTACGTCCTGTGCATAAAAACCATATTCTTCAACGTCTTCTTTGAAATAATGTTTTGGTTTAAGCTGTTTAATAAATTCATAAGCTGTATTGAAATCTATATCGTTTATTAACGTTTTGACGCGGGCATCCGACGTTACAGTTGTACCATAAAATCCAGCTGTACCATTTAAATATGCTGCACCGGAAGAAAGAACAGCAAACGCGTTTTTACGAGAATCAGATGCTGTTCCATTTCCAACAATAAACAGATGGTCTGATGTATTACTGCCTGGAACTGAATTCCATTTACCACAAACGAATAGATAGTTAGAACTAGCCGTAGTACGATACCCAAAAGCACACGAATATGATCCGTTAGCATTTGTATAGTACCCATGTGAGAACGAACAACTTTTATTAGCTGTAGCATAGTATCCTCCAGCATGAGAGTACCAGCCAGAAGCCGTTGTGCTATTTCCTTCTGCATGAGAATCTGGACCAGAAGCAGTTGTGAAACCTCCTTCTGCATGAGCACGATAGCCTGAAGCAGTTGTAGAAACTCCTTCGGCATGACTACAATATGAACTACTTGTTGTATTCGCACCTTCAGCAAATGAATAATTTCCAATATCAGTATCTGGAAGTCGAGTTCCAAATGTATAAGATGGAGCTAAAGCATTATCATTATTATTATTTTTACCAATATCATATCCAATATGAGCCATTTGAATATTATTATTATAAAAATCTATATAACCATTATTGTTTACATTTACACCGATTTTGATATATCCTTTATCAGATTTTCCTATTCTAGAGTAAGGATTATCGTTTACATCCACACCAATAAATGCTACATCGCTACCTAAAGTTTCTACTCCGTTTGAGATACTTCCAGCGTTATCATATACGGTTAGACCTTGAGATGTAACAGATGCTTTA
>JAEEGL013412142.1_pt1 | contig 89178 bp, 80 predicted proteins | sample 9134231 | NCBI WGS metagenome assembly JAEEGL01 (sample SAMN16246548, study PRJNA631951) | gut metagenome | biome: gut microbiome; feature: rumen; material: fiber-attached | host: Bos | place: Iran: Karaj | collected 2018-10 | reverse complement strand
TATTCTCGTTCGGACTGGGAAGTTCCGTCCCAGTCGTTAATTGTTTTTGCTTCACAACTGAACATTCCGGCCGGGACACTTTTTGATTTCGGTCCCAAAGTCAAAAATCAATGTTCAGTTGCGCTTGGTGGCGAGGTCAGGTGAGAAATCAACTTTTTATAATATAGTAATGTCCTGTATCTATGATATTTGACCGCCTAGCTAATGGCATTCAGAAACATGCCAAGCTTATCATCGTGCTGTGGGTGGTCATACTCTGCGTCTCCGTTCCGTTCGCTATCAAGGCCGGACAGGTCATGAGCTATAACCTGAACGACATGGCGTCCGAGGATTCAGAATCCATCCAGGGTATGGCCATAATGTCCACGATGTTCCCGAGCTCCGACTCGGACACGTCCGGTGACATCCTCGTCCTCTATTTCCACAACGAGGAGGAGATGGTCACAGCGCAGAAGTTCGTGGACGACCTGAACGATTCCCTGACAGGTTCGGAGCATATCGCATCGATCCTGAAGATGGACCCGATGATCGCCGAGAAGGGCGACGGTATAGTCCTGGCCGTGGTCGCACTGGATGTGACCACGGGAGGTACCGCACTGACGCCCTCCCTGCGCGCATTCATCAACGATGTGGCCGAGAAGACCGGATTCACCGGCGCTCACTACCTCACCGGAATGAACGCCATCGGATACGACATGGAGCATGACGCCCTTGAGGACGTGTCGAGGATCGACCCCTTCACCATCCTCATGATCCTGATCCTGGTCGGACTCTTCTTCAGGTCCTTCGTGTCCTCCGCGACCCCTCCGATGACCATTGGAGTGGCCTTCGCCGTCACAATGGGTCTGATCTTCTTCATAGGTCAGGCGCTGAACATCTTCTTCATCACGAACATGCTGATCCTGGTATCGATGATGGGTGCAGGGTGCGATTACTGTATCTTCATCATCGCCCGTTACAGGGAGGAGTTGCGCAAAGGCCTCTCCCATGACGAGGCGGTGCACCAGGCCATCGTATGGGCCGGCGAGTCGATCTCCATCTCCGGAGCATCGGTCATCATCGGTTTCGGAGCAATGGCGATCTGCAACTACTCCATGATTTCCACCATGGGTATCTGTCTCGCGCTGGGAATCCTCATCGCGCTGATGGCCGCACTTACGCTCATCCCCGCGATCCTCCAGCTGGTAGGGGACAGGATCTTCTGGCCGACCAAGCTCGATGCGTTCAAGGAGGGCGGAAAGGCCACCAAGGGATGGTACGCATGGTGCGCCAAGGTCGGAAACGCATACTTCCACAAGTCCGCGCACTTCTCGCTCAAGCACGCCAAGGCCATCGCCATCGTGGCGGTCCTGCTGACCGTTCCTGCGGCGTACGTGGTCGTCGAGAGCGAGAATTCCTACGATATGATCACCGCCATGCTCAGCGGAGAATCGGGCGACGGTATGTCCTACATCGGCCAGTATGCCGATCAGGGTATGGTCATGCCCAACTACAGCGTGATAGAGTACAAGGATCCGCTGGCGACCGTCCATAAGGAACAGGGATCCATGATAGGCACCCTGGATTGGAACGAGAACTTCTTGAACAACGTCTCGCCCACGCTGCCGGCGTTCTACGCCGCGATGATGAAGGACGAGAACGTCGCCTATGTGGACGGCCCCTTCGTGTGGAGCGAGATGCTGGAGAAGATCGAGGAAGCAGGCATAACCGACACCGACGAGAAGATCCAGTTCATCAAGGACAACCTGTCCGCCAAGAACGCATTGGTATTCGAGACTGCGATGAACATCCTCGAGGAGCAGGGAATGGATGTCGAGTACATCTTCGACGGTCCCGCAGGGATCATCGACAGCATCTTCAAGCAGTTCGACATCGATTTCGACTGGGCCAAGGAGGTCCAGAAGTCCAGGTCGAAGGGATTGACCAATGCGACCGAGATCATCAGCGACATCGAGGCCAGGTTCGTGGAGGAGCATCCCGGACAGGCCTCCGCAGTGCTCTCCACCATCATCGAGGAGATTAGGAAGACCGGCGCCACGGACGAGATGATCGTCTATGGCTTCGGCCCCACCATCGACGGCATCTTCGCATCGTTCCCCGGCAACTACGACTGGGATGCGGAGGTCGCCAAGTCGAAGGCGAAGGGTCTGACCGACCCCTCGCGCATCATCAGCGACATGAAGAGCAGGTTCTCCTCCTCGTACCCCGGAGCGCCCTTCATCATGTTCTCGACCATAATCGATACCATGCACGATCAGGGACTTCCCGACGAGGTCCTCGTGGATGGATTCGGATACTATATCGACCCCATGATCAGCGAGCTGATGCCCGGCATCACATGGAAGATGATCATGGACATGTGCAAGGAGCTGGGCATCACCGACCCCGACACCATAATCAACAAGGTCATCCCCGACAGGATCAAGGACCCGGATATGAAGCAGACCTATTACGACGCCATAGACGAGATCCATTCCCAGGGCATCACCAACGACATGCTCGTCAACGGTCTGGGGCCCACCATCAGCGGATACATCAACTCTATACCCACCAAGTACAGCTGGGACCTGGCCGTGAGGCAGGCGTCCGCATCAGGACTCACCGATCCCACCGCCATCATCGACGCCACAATCAAGAACATGGGCTCGTCCCACGGGGAGCAGGCCGCCCTGGTCCTCAGCCAGATCATCGACCAGATCCGTCAGAACGGTGTCACCGACGACATGATCGTCTTCGGCCTGACTGACCAGATCAACGGCGTGTTCGAATCCCTCAAGGTGGACACCACCTGGGAGGAGTTGGTAGCGCAGTCCAAGGCAAAGGGACTCACCGACCCCGACGACATCGTCGAGGACATCGTCAAGACCTTCGAGGAGGAGTACTCCCCCTTGCTCGCGACCGTCCTCAACCTCATCATCGACACCATGCACGAGCAGGGTCTGTCCAACAGCATCCTCGTCAACGGCTTCGGTTGCGTGGTGGACTACGTGATGAACGTCACCACCAGGGTCGTCGGAGGACAGAACGTCAAGGCAGAGGAATGGAATGTCACCTTCATCTCCTTCGTATCCGCCACCGAGCTGGCAGCGATGTCCCCGAGGTCCATGCAGTCCCTGTCCGTCATATCCGGCGCAGTGGACGAATACATGAAGGATAACAGCACCATCGTATCGAACGAGTGGAACACTGGTACCGCGATGATCATGTACGACGTATCCGAGGAGGTCCAGAGCCAGTTCACGTTCATCGAGATCCTGGTCGTGGTCCTCATCATCATACTGCTGTTCGTGGTCATGAGATCCTACCTGATCCCGTTTAGGTCCGTGCTCACCATCCTGATGTCCATCTCCTGGACGCTGGCGGTGACGCATCTGGTGTTCGTGGATGTCATGGGGGCGGAGGTCATATGGCTGATCCCGCTGATCCTGCTGGTCATCTGTCTCGGATTGGGAATGGACTACGATATCCTGCTCACCACCCGTATCAAGGAGAACGTCACCGAGCTCGGAATGAGCAACGACGACGCCATCTTCAACGCGGTCACTCACACCGGATCGGTCATCACCATCTGCGGTCTGATCATGGGAGGAGCTTTCGGTACGCTGATGCTCTCCGGAATGACCATGCTGCAGGAGTTCGGATTCGCACTGTGCTTCGCCATCCTGGTGGATGCGCTGGTGGTCCGTACCTACATCGTCCCAGCCGTCATGCATCTGCTCGGCGACTGGAACTGGAAGGGGCCCAGGTCCAAGGCCGCGAAGAGGCTGTCGGAATCCAAGGAATCCCGCATCAGGGAGGAATGAAACCATTTAACGACGGGGGCGGCAGGACATCCTGCTCCCCGTCCCTTTACCTTCTTCGGTATTTTAGCATCCTGTCGCGATCCCGGGATAACAGCGGCTGACGGCTGGCTCAATCATAGTTCTCTTTTTATGGGATAAAAGGGATTTCCAGGCCAGGTGTATTGAATGGATCTACTGGTTCTGGTGGCCTTCATCGTGTACTTCATATTCGTACTCGGTATCGGCTACTATTTCTATAACAAATCCCACGATATGGAGGACTACATCCTGGGCGGGCGTTCGATGAACCCCTACGTCACAGCGATGTCCGCGCAGGCCTCCGATATGAGCAGCTGGCTTCTGATGGGTCTGCCCGGAGCGGTCCTGCTCCTCGGACTCGGAGAGGCATGGATCGGTATCGGTCTCGCCATCGGTTCCTACCTCTCGTGGCTGTTCGTCGCTAAGAAGCTGAGAATCCACTCCGAGGTGTTCAAGAACTCATTGACCATGCCGGAGTTCTTCTCCAACCGTTTCAACGACAAGAAAGGTATCCTGAGGATAGTCGCCGCCGCGATCATCCTGTTCTTCTTCGTCATCTATGTCGCATCCGGATTCAAGGGATGCGGAGTCATCTTCCAGACAATCTTCCCCGAGATCGGGCTCGAGGTCGCAATGGCGATCGGTGCGATCATTGTCATCGCTTACACCTTCATGGGCGGATACAAGGCGGTCAGCTGGACCGACTTCTTCCAGGCGATCCTCATGGTCATCGCGATCATCGTCGTTCCTCTGGTCACCATCGGGAACACCACCGGAGGATGGGATGCTATCAACGCCGGTCTGAACGATCTGGGGACAGACTTCATGAACATCTTCTACGACGGCGGACAGCCGATGGGCGTCATCGCCATCCTCTCGCTGCTCGCATGGGCCTTCGGATACTTCGGAATGCCCCACATCGTCGTCAGGTACATGTCCATAAGGGACCCTAAAGAGGTCAAGGTCGCAAGGCGCGTCTCCCTCATTTGGATCATCTTCGCCCTCAGCTTCGCCATCCTCGTCGGAGTCGTTGGAAGAGGATACTTCATAGTCGAGTACGGAGGGATCCCCGACGGATTCAACGCCGAGCACATCTTCGTGTTCCTTAGTGGACAGATGTTCCCTGCCCTCGTGGCCGGTGTGCTCTACGCTGCGATCATGGCCGCGATCATGTCCACCGCGGACTCCCAGCTCCTTGTCGCCTCTTCGTCGATCACCAACGATATCGTCAGCAAGACGAAGTGGGCCCAGAAGCAGGACAATCTCGGAAAGAAGCTCATGTGGATCGCAAGGGGTATCGTCATCCTCGTCGCGGTCCTGGCGATCATCCTCGCGCTGTACGGAGGAAGCAACATCATGGGTCTGGTCTCATACGCTTGGGCTGGATTCGGTGCCGCCTTCGGACCGTTGATGATTCTGTCGCTGTACTGGAAGAGGATGAACCTCTACGGTGCCATAGCGGCGATGTTCGTCGGATTCCTGACGGTCATCCTGTGGAACACGTTCCTCACCGGACCCACCGGAATCTACGAACTGCTCCCCGGATTCATCTTCGCGCTCATCGCGGGAATCGTCGTCTCGCTTGTCACCCCGTCCCCCGACCAGGAGGTCGTCGACGAGTTCGAGAAGGCGCAGTCCATCGAGAAGGATTCAGCCTGAAACCATTGCCGTCCTTCGGGACGGCATCTTTATTCCATCCTATGAACAGGATAGCGGATTACGATACCATCGAGGACGTCTATCAGGACGAGATGGTGCTCAAGGGCTCTAGGTTCATCGGCATCGTCATGCCGTGCAATGCGGAGTCCGAGATCCCGGTATGCATCGACAAGGTTTCCAAGCAGTATCCCAATGCCACGCATTACTGCTACGCGGCCGTGTTCAACGGCTCCGAGAGGAAGGAGAAGTCTAGCGACAACGGCGAGCCGTCCGGTACCGCGGGGAAGCCCATCCTCTTCATGCTGAAGGGCTCCGGGCTCACGAACATCATCTGCATAGTCGTGAGGTACTTCGGAGGCACTCTGCTGGGTACCGGCGGGCTGGTCCACGCGTACACCGAGGGCTCCAGGATCGCACTGGAGAAGGTGGCTCGCCACACGCGTACCGCCTGTGCCGTGTACAATTTCACCTTGGATTATCCGTATTACAGCATATTCGAGAGCAAATGCAGGGACCTGATGGCCCGTAGCCCGTCATGCGACTACTCCGCGAAGGTGGACGTGAAGGCATGGATCAGGCTGGAGGATGAAGAGGAATTTGTCCGCAGGATAACCGACCTCACCGAAAGACATGTCATGCTGAAGCCCTTCGACGACGAGTACATCGACGACGCGTTCCCCAGAAGGAAGCGAAGGCTCCCACATTCACCGAATCAAAGCATGGTACAGTTTATTAGGTTGATAGCCTACGGAACCGCATGCTGATCAAGGCCCAGTCAATCACGAAGGCGTTCGGTCCCGTAAAGGTCCTCAAGGATGTCAGTCTTCAGATCAATAAGGGCGACAGCATAGGGCTAATAGGCGTCAACGGCGCCGGGAAGAGCACATTCTTGAAGATTATGCTGGGGGAGCTGAAGCCCGACACTGGGGAGCTCACCCGCAACACCCACAATATAGGCTATCTGGAGCAGTTCGCGGAGTCATCCTCAGAGTTCACCGTCAGGGATGTCCTTGGAAGGCCGTACGGCCATATAGAGAACATCAAGCGCCGTCTCAGGGAGATCGAGGAGATCATGACCGCCGGCGGTGACATCGACTGGAACGAGCTGGCCGAGGAAAGCGCCAACCTGGAATCGCAGCTGTCCAAGTGCGACATGGACGACGAGGACAATCAGAGAAAGGCGTTGGAGAAGGTCGGACTATCCGCAGAGTTCATGGACAGGACCATGGATTCCCTCTCCGGAGGCGAGCGCGCCAAGGTCATGCTCTCCAGGATCGTCGTCCAGGCGGAGGAGTGTGATCTCCTGGTCATGGACGAGCCCACTTCCCATCTGGACATCGACACCGTCGAATGGCTGGAGGACTATCTTCTGGATTCCCACTGTGCAGTGCTGGTTATCAGCCATGACAGGTACTTCCTCGACAAGATCGCGACTAGGATGCTGGAGATCGAGCACGGGAAATCCAGGGAGTACAAGGGCAACTATTCGGATTTCATAATGAAGAAGATGCTCGACCTGGACCGCATGAGGAAGGAGTACCGCAGATACGCCATCGAGAAGAGGCACCAGGAGAACATCGCTAAGCAGATGTACATCGACAACCCGTTCATGGCCGTCCACAAGACCAGGCAGAAGATGATCGAGAAGATGGAGGTCAAGGAGAACCCGGAGAAGATGGAGGAGATCACCGTGAGGATCCAATCCGCGCACAAGTCCGGGAAGAACGTCCTCACTGCCAAGGACATCTCGATGGCGTATGACGGGAAGATGATCCTGGAGCATGTGGACTTGGACATCCACAAGGGCGACAAGATCGGAATATTCGGGGCCAACGGCCAGGGTAAGACCACCCTGCTGAAAGCATTGCTTGAGGAGATCCCATGCACGGGAGAGCTGTGGATTGCCCCTGGTGCGAAGATCGGCTACTACTCTCAGAACCATGAGGGACTCGATCTAAGGCTGTCGGCAGAGGAGCAGATCCTCTCCGTGATCGGGAGGGACCGCAGAGGGGATGCCAGAAAGATGCTGGCCCGCTTCATGCTCTACGGCGACGATGTGGAGCGCCCTATCTCCACACTATCTGGTGGGCAGAGGGCGAGGGTCGCGATGTGCCTCCTTCTTTTGGATGCGACGAACCTTCTCATCCTAGATGAGCCCACGAACTATCTGGACATCCCCGCGAAGCATGCCATCGAGGAGGCATTGGTGGATTACGACGGCACCGTCATCACCGTCACCCACGACAGGTACTTCCTGGACACGGTCTGCACCAAGGTCATAGAGGTGAAGGACCACAGGGCCAACGTGTTCTCCGGAACCTATTCCGAGATGAAAGGCCGCAAGAACACCAAGGAGATCGTCATGGATGCTGACGAGTACCGCGTTCTATCTCCGTTCACCAATTGGGTCACCGGCAAGAAGTACGTCAAGGGCGACAGGGTGCTCATCGCTCCCGCCGACCAGAAGAGCTTCGAATGGGCCTTGAACCAGGGCAAGCTGAAGAAGACCGGAGGCCGTCAGAGGAAGAAGGTCAACGTGCTGGACGAGCCCAAGAAGGATCAGTGATCAGGAAAAGAAGGGCCGCCGCGATGGGCGACCCATTGTTATTCATTCCTCGGCCATGCGCCTGAGGACGTACTGAAGGATACCGCCGTTGGCGATGTACTCGACCTCTGCGGGCACATCTACCCTGCAGATGGTCTTGAACTCCAGCTTCTTGCCGTCCTTGTAGGCGGTGACGTAGATCTCGCCCTTGGGCTCCAGGTCGGACAGGTCGATGTCGAATGTCTCGGAACCGTCGAGCTGCAGGGTCTCGCAGTTCTGTCCGGGGAGGAACTGGAGCGGGACTATTCCCATTCCGACCAGGTTGGACCTGTGGATCCTCTCGAACGATTCCGCGATGACGGCCCTGATACCAAGGAGGAACGGACCTTTGGCGGCCCAGTCCCTGGAGCTTCCGGTTCCGTACTCCTTGCCTGCGAGCACTATGAGGGGGGTCATGTCCTCCTCGTACTTCCTGGAGGTCTCGAAGATCGTGTCCACGGAGCCGTCGGGCATGTACTTGGAGCAGCTCCCCTCGCTTCCGGGGACCAGCTGGTTCCTGAGCCTGATGTTAGCGAACGTACCCCTGACCATGACCTCGTGGTTGGCCCTCCTGGACCCGTAGGAGTTGAAGTCCTCCTTCTTGACGCCCTTGGCGAGGAGGTACCTTCCGGCATCGGAATCGGCGGAGAAGGCTCCTGCAGGGGAGATGTGATCAGTGGTGATGGAATCACCGAGCTTGGCCAGGCATCTGGCCCTCTTGATGTCCTTGATCTCGGGCTCCTCGAAGATGTCGTCGAAGAACGGAGGGTTCCTGATGTATGTGGACGCCTCGTCCCAGTTGAACAGAGGGGAGTCGCTGCATTCCACAGCGTCCCATCTGGCGGATCCCTTGAAGATGTCCTTGTACTTCGCCATGTAGGTCTCCCTGGTGACGTACTTGTCGGTGATCTCCTGGATCTCCTCGTCGGAGGGCCAGATGTCCTTCAGGAAGATCTTCTTGCCGTCGACCTCCGCGATGGGCTCCTTGTCCATGTTGATATCCACGCGTCCGGCGATGGCGAATGCCACGACCAACGGAGGGGAGGCCAGGTAGTTGGCCTTCACGAGGGGGTGGATACGCCCCTCGAAGTTCCTGTTGCTCGATGCGATGGCGGCGACAGCGAGGTCGTTCGCCTTGATCGTGTTGCTTACCCTCTCGGAGAGGGGTCCGCTGTTCCCGATGCATGTCATGCATCCGTATCCGCAGACCTGGAATCCGAGCTGTTCAAGGTAAGGGAGCAGTCCCGAGTTCTTCAGGTACTCTGTGACGACCCTGGATCCGGGTGCGAGGGATGTCTTGACGTAGTCCTTGGGCTTCAGACCGAGCTCGGCGGCCTTCTTGGCCACGAGTCCGGCAGCGATCATGACTGAGGGGTTGGCCGTGTTGGTGCAGGAGGTGATCGATGCGATCACCAGGGAACCGTCACCGAGCTGGTCGGAGAAGGGCTTCTTCTGCTCCTCGACACCGAGGGCCTTCAGGGACTCGGCGAACTTCTCCTTCATCTCTGACAGGAGGATCCTGTCCTGCGGCCTCTTGTGTCCCGCGAGGCAGGGCTCCACGGTGGAGAGGTCCAGTTCAAGGGTGTCGGTGTACTCCGGCTCGCCCTCGTACCACATCGTCTGCTCCTTCATGTACTTCTCGATGGTGTCGATGTGGTCCTCGTCCCTTCCGCTGAGGCGGAGGTAGTCGATGGTCTTCTCGTCGACAGGGAAGAATCCCATGGTCGCACCGTACTCGGGGCCCATGTTTGCGATGGTGGCCCTGTCGGCGAGGCACAGGTTCTTGTATCCGGGTCCGTAGAATTCCACGAATTTACCTACGACACCCTTCTTCCTGAGCATCTGGACGACGGTCAGGACAAGGTCCGTCGCGGTGATCCCGGGGCCGAGCTTGCCGATGAGCTTGAATCCTATGACGTCGGGCAGCTTCATGTAGCTGGGCTGGCCGACCATGACCGCCTCGGCCTCGATTCCTCCGACACCCCATCCGACGACTCCGAGTCCGTCGATCTGCGTCGTGTGGGAATCGGTACCGAAGCACGAGTCGGGGTAGGCGGTCTTCTTGCCGTCCTTGTCTTTGACGTGGACGAGGGGGGACAGGTACTCCAGGTTGACCTGGTGGCAGATACCGTTCCCCGGGGGGACCGCACGGAAGTTCTTGAGGGAGCCCTGCGCCCATTTGAACAGAGCGTACCTCTCCTTGTTCCTCTGGAAGTCCAGCTGCTCGTTGAGTTCTTGAGCGTCGTCCCTTCCCGCGTAATCCGTGTTTACCGAGTGGTCGATGACCAGGTCCACCGGGATCATCGGGTTGATGAGCTCGGGATCCTTGCCCATGTTGTCCACCGCGTTCCTCATGGATGCGAGGTCCGCGATCGCGGCCCCTCCGGTCAGGTCCTGGAGCAGCACCCTGGCCGGGATCCAGGGGATGTCCCTGTCGGTGTTCTCCTTCGGGTTCCAGGACGCGGCTGTGAGGACGTCCTCGTCCGTGATGAGCTCGCCGTCCCTCTGCCTCAGCATGGATTCGACGATGACCTTGATGGAGTAGGGCATCTTGGAGAGGTCTTTTATGATCCCTTTGGACTCGAGCTCCCTGAGACTGAATATCTCGATGTCCCCTTCCTTGGTCTTGATAGTCTTAGTGCATTTTCCGATATCGGTCATGCTTTCACCTTTATGGGACCTCCCTATAATCGCGCATTATAATTAACCTTGGAATCGGTGTTTACGTCGATTGACGGAACCATAATTCGTCAATATTATATACGGTCCTCAGCTACCAGGTTGCATGGTTGAAGAATTCAAACAGAAGATAGCGGGCGAGATCGCGCTGTCATCTGATCCTGGAAAGACCATACGCAAATGGAGGGAGGAATTCGGCCTGTCCCAGCATCAGCTGGCGGACAGCATGGGGATATCCCACTCCGTTGTCAGTGACTACGAGTCCGGGAGGAGGAAGTCCCCCGGCGTCGCGGTCATCAAGAAGATGGTGGAGTCCCTGATCAAGCTGGATGAGGAGAGAGGCTCCCCCGTCATCTCCAAGTACATGCCAGAGCACAAGCTGGATTGTATCCTGGCATCCGACGAGTTCCCGATAGGGGTCGACATGAAGACCTTCATCGAGGCGCTCGACGGGAAGAACCTGGTGGCAGACCAGATCCCGCTGAAGGTGATCTACGGCTACACCATAGTCGATTCGATCAAGGCCATCCTGAGCCTGGGGTCGGAGGACTACATGAAGATGTATGGATGGAACATCGAGAGGGCACTTATCTTCACGAACGTGCACTACGGACGTTCGCCGATGATCGCCATCCGCGCCCACCCGCTCACGCCGGCGGTGGTCGTCTATCAGAAACCGGATGCGGTCGATCCGCTGGCAATCAAGCTGGCAGGTCTGGAGCGCATCCCCCTGGTCACCACCGACCAGGAGGTCGAAACCATTGTTAAGAGGCTCACAGCGTTGAAAGGAGTTGAGAATTGATGGATGTCGGAATTGTAAGCTATGGGGCATACGTCCCTAGGAACAGGATAAAGCCCGAGGAGATCGGAAGGATCTGGGGCGTGGACGGAAAAGGCATGGGGAAAGGACTGATGATCAACCAGAAGTCCGTCCCGTCGCCCGACGAGGATGTCGTCACCATCGCCACGGAGGCTGCCAGGGGCATGATGGCGAGGGTACCCGAAGTGGACCCCAAGGACATCGGTGCGATATACGTCGGTTCGGAATCCCATCCGTACGCCGTGAAGCCTACTGCGACGATAGTCGCAGAGGCCATCGAGGCCACACCTGCCATGACAGCTGCGGACATGGAGTTCGCATGCAAGGCGGGAACGGCCGGGATCCAGGCCTGCATGGGTCTCGTCGGATCCGGAATGGTCAGGTACGGAGTGGCCATCGGAGCGGACACATCCCAGGGAGCCCCCGGGGATGCTTTGGAGTACTCCGCATCCGCCGGAGGCGCAGCGTACCTCATCGGATCGGAGAAGATCATCGCCAAGATCAACAAGACGCTGAGCTTCACAACGGACACCCCTGACTTCTGGAGGAGAGAGGGACAGCCCTACCCCAAGCATGGAGGAAGGTTCACGGGAGAGCCCGCGTACTTCAGGCACATCACATCCGCAGCCAAGATGATGCTGGATGCCATGGGCACAAAGCCGGAGGACTACGACCACGCGGTCTTCCACCAGCCCAACGGAAAGTTCCCCACGAGGGTCGCCGGACAGCTCGGATTCACCCCCGAGCAGATACAGTACGGCCTCCTCACGCCTGAGATCGGGAACACGTACAGCGGAGCTGTCCCCCTCGGATTGGCCCATGTGCTGGACCATGCGAAGCCCGGCGACAGGATATTCGTGACATCATACGGATCCGGAGCCGGAAGCGATGCGTTCGATATCACAGTCACGGACGAGATCGCCAACTACAAGAGGGACAACGCGCCGGTGCTGGACCAGATCCTGTCCAAGGTCGTGTACCTCGATTACGGAACGTACGCCAAATACAAGGGAAAGATCGTTATGCCGGAGTGATTGGGATGAGGGAAGTAGCAATTATCGGAACCGGAGTCACGAAATTCGGTGAGCTTTGGAACAAGTCGTTCAGGGCCTTGGGAATCGAGGCCGGAGCGAAGGCGATCGAGGATTCGAACCTTTCTGGAAGCGAGATCGACGCAGTTTACATAGGGAACCTCTCGGCAGGACGCTTTATCAACCAGCAGCACATCGATGCGCTGGTCGCAGACTACTCGGGAATGGCCACCAACCACATCCCCGCGACAAGGGTCGAGGCCGGAGGAGCATCCGGAGGAGTGGCCTTCAGGCAGGGTGTCATGGCCGTCGCATCAGGCATGCACGACATCGTCATGGTAGGAGGAGCGGAGAAGATGACCGACCTCGATGACGCATCGATCAACTCCGTCATGGACTCCACTGCGGATTCCGAGTGGGAGGCCGAGATGGGAGCGACATTCGCATCCCTTCACGCCATGATCGCCCAGAGGATGATCCACGAGGGCATCGCGACACGCGAGGAGATTGCATCCGTCGCTGTCAACAGCCATTTCCACGGGGCGTTCAACCCCAACGCGCAGTTCAAGAAAGCCGTCCCCATCGAGACGGTGCTCAAGTCCGGCCCTGTGGCGACGCCCCTGGGCATGTTCGACACCGCACCCATCTCCGACGGGGCCGCATCCGTGATCCTCTGTCCCCTCGAGGACGCCAAGAAGTACACGGACTCCTACGTCAAGGTGGCGGCATCCGCACAGGCGAGCGACACCCTAGCGCTCTTCCAGAGGTCCGACATCACATCGTACGGAGCGACCGTCTGCGCATCCCAGAACGCATACAAGGCGGCAGGCATCTCCGCATCCGACATTAATGTCGCGGAGGTCCACGACGTGTACTCCGTCGGAGGTATCATGGCTCTCCAGGACCTGGGATTCTACAAGAAGGGCGAGGCCGGGAAGGCCATGCTCGAGGGCCAGTGCCACTTCGATTCCGGAAAGGTGGCGATCAACACCTCCGGAGGACTGAAGGCACGCGGACACCCGATCGGTGCGACAGGTGTCGCCCAGATCGTGGAGATCTCGGAGCAGCTCAGGGGAAGGGCGGACAAGAGGCAGGTGAAGGACGCCAAGTACGGTCTGGCGCAGAACGTCGGAGGTACCGGTTCCGCTGTCACCGTCAGCATTCTGGAGGCGATCTGATGTCCGGAGTAGCAAGGGAATGGAGAGAGATCCCCGGAAGGTACAACCTGAAAGGGACCAAGTGCACGAACTGCGGGAAGCTGTTCTTCCCTGCACGCAGCTTCTGCCCGGTGTGCCGCAGGGCCAGCATGGGCAAGATGGAGGAGTACGATATCTGCAGGACCGGAAAGGTGTTCTCGTTCTCGATAGTGCACGAGGCGCCGGAGTCCAACAACCTCCAGAAGCCGTATGCGGTCGCCATGGTCCAGACCGACGACGGAGTGATGGTCACTGCGCAGCTGGTCGATGTCGAGTTCGATCAGATCCAGATCGGTATGCCCGTCCGTGCGGTGCTCAGGAAGCTGTCCACCGACGGCGAGTCCGGGATCATCCGCTACGGTTACAAGTTCGTGCCGATCGAGTGAACAATAAAAGGAGGGGATATCCCCTCCACCTTACCAAGTTTTAGAAAGAATTCCCAGGTCTTCACTGCTTCAGCAGCTCCACCATGGCCACGTTCTCGATGGCCTGGTCCTCGTAAGGGATGGGACCCTTCACCAGTCCGAGCTTCTCGGCCTTGGCATCGGTGGGCGCTATGAGCGAATCATCCCTTACCATGCCTATGGACTCCAGCTCCGGGTCCTTGATGCATATGAGCAGCGCGACGTACTCGTTCCCCTTGGGCTTCATCTTCGCCAGAGCCTTGGAGATCTGTCTCTCCCATGCGGCGTAGAGGATTATCTCCGTCAGGAGGGTCTTGGACCTGTTGGTCCCCTCCGCGAAGGACCTCTCGGCATGGCGGACCGCGGATATTATGTGGCCCTTGCCGACCACCATGTCCGGGTCCATGAGGACCACGTCCCCTCCCATGGATGTGAAGTGGCGGACTATGTCGTCGAATTCCGCGTCTCCGCGCATGCCGATGATCTGGAAATGCATAGATGAAAACCCCGTTACAGATAGATAATCCTACGGTCACCCTTTCCTTCTGATGAGCCAAATTCCGACGATCATCGTGATCAGTATGGCCAGTCCGGTGAGCACGTACTGATACGTCTCGGAACTGTCCCCGGAAGGCTGCGGTGCAGGTTCGGACACCACGACGCCGATCATGTCGGGGAAGGATCCGCACACCCATCTGTCGCAGGACACCATCGGGTTCTTGCTCCAGTTGACCGTCTTCAGGTCATAGGTCGTCTGTCCTTCCGCATACTCGACCTTCGTTACGGTGCCCTGCTCGCAGTACCTGCTGTCCGGATTATCCGAATATCCGTAGTTGGCATAGCTCCCGAACCCGTTCATGTAGGTGGGCATCGTCTCGTCCACGCTGTAGTGCACGGTGTTGCCTTTGGTGTCCATGTAGTATCCCTCGGTCGTCACGGTCACGTTGCTTCCGAACGATTCGTCCCTGAGGGCCTTCGGCAGGACGACCTCCATGCCCTTGTCGTCGAGCTGCTTCTTCGCCGAATCGTCGATGGAGACGACCCTGTAGAGGTAGATGTGAGACACCCCGTCGACGGTGGATTTGTACAGGACATAGGAAGGGATGTAGACCAGGTCGGATGCGGCGCTGAACTCGAAGCCGGTGACCCTCATGTCGCCGTAATCGTCCCATCCGCTGTCCGCGGCCTTGGGGAGGCTGTCCACGACCATGGTCACCTTCACCCTTGTATCCTTCCCGTACGCGGCCGTATCCGAGCTCGGGTTATGCTTCGTCGTACCGGTACCGGAGTAGAACGTGCATGTGTCGCCGACCTCGTAGTTCGTCTTGGCGGCGCCGTCGACCGCACCCTCATCCGCATCGATGATGACGAAGGCGGACAGGATCAATACGGCAATGGCCATGAAGATCAGTAGTTTTCTCATTTTCATACATCCTTGGGACCGAGACAGGAGGGATGGCCCTCCTTCGGAATCCATGCGGGAATGAAGGATTTCAAGGATATTTGAACAAATTGATGGCTATATTTGGACATAATTGCACACATATGGACTTTTGGCTCCCTGCAAACCCTTCCAATGTGGCCTTGTTACTTTTATTTAGGAATAGGGGATACACGCGATCACACGTGATCGTATGAGCGATGAATGGATCAAGATAGCCGCACCAGCAACGTCAGCCAACATAGGGGCTGGGTTCGATACCTTCGGAATCGCATTCGAGGGGCCCTGCGACATAATCGAGGGCAGGAAGATCGAATCCGGGCTCAGGATCGTCGAGGTCAACGGACCGGGGGCCGAGAGCATCCCGCTGGATCCCGACACCAACTCTGTGACGATAGCGGCCAAGGAGGTCCTGAAGAGATGCAATGCCGACTTCGGCATGGAGATCAAGATCACCAAGGGCATCCGTCCCTGCAGCGGAATGGGCTCTTCCGGAGCATCCGCATCGGGCGGAGCGTACCTCGCGCACGTCATGACCGGCGAGAAGCTTTCCATGAACGAGCTCATCATCTGCGCCGCCACGGCGGAAGGGGTGACATCCGGCGGATTCCACGCTGACAACGTAGCACCCTGCATCCTTGGAGGATTCACCATCATAAGGTCCAACGAGCCTCTGGACGTCATGTCCGTCAGGCCGCCGAAGAACCTCGGTGTGGTGGCAGCCCTCCCGGACGTCCTGGTCCCCACGAAGGATGCAAGGGCCGTCCTGCCCAAGGAGGTCGCCCTCAAGGACATGGTCTTCCACATAGGTCACGCATCATCGCTCGTGTACGCCATGATGGCAGGAGACATAGACCTTATTGGAAGGTCCATCGCCGATGCGGTCATCGAGCCCGCAAGGCAGAAGCTCGTCCCTCACATCAGGGAGGCCGAGGAGGTCGCCAGGGCCAACGGCGCGATATCGTCATGCATAGGCGGTTCCGGCCCGTGCATACTTTCACTTTTCAACAAGGATGTCACCGACGGCAAGGCCATAGCCGAGGCCGTCGAGAAGGTCTATTCCGACAACGGGATGAGATGCGACACCTGGATCACGGAATGCGGTTCCGGATGCAGGAGGATTTGAAATGGCAGCACACAAAGTAGTCTGTTGGGATTGTGGAGCAGAGGTCGACGACCCGTTCGTCAACACCTGCCCCAAGTGCGGCGGTCTTCTGACCGTCAAGATGGATCTTGAGAAAGTCAAGGAGATGAAGCCCGAGGATCTCCGCAAGGCGCCCATCGGAGTGTGGAGGTACGCACCCTTCATGCCCGTCGACCCTGCCCACAAGGTTTCGATCCAGGAAGGTGGGACCCCGCTGTACTCCACCCAGGCGTTGGGAGAGGCGATCGGATGCAAGAACACCTTCGTCAAGTTCGAGGGTCTGAACCCCACCGGTTCCTTCAAGGACAGGGGGATGACCATGGGAGTCTCCCACGCCAAGGAGCTGGGAGCCACAGTAGTCGGATGCGCATCCACGGGTAACACCTCCGCATCCCTCGCAGCCTACGCCGCCAAGGCGGGCATGAAGTGCGCAGTGTTCCTCCCTTCCGGAAAGGTCGCCATGGGAAAGCTCGCGCAGGCCCTGTTCTTCGGAGCCAAGGTCCTGTCCATCGACGGTAACTTCGACGACGCCCTCGCACTGGCGAGGAAGATGGCGGACGAGAGGAAGCTGTACCTGCTCAACTCCATCAACCCCTACCGCCCCGAGGGACAGAAGTCCGTCCTCTTCGAGATCATCGACCAGCTGTGCTACGACGTGCCCGACAGGATCATCCTGCCCGTAGGTAACGCCGCGAACATCTGGGCCGTCTACAAGGCATGCATGGAGCTGAAGGAGGTCGGATGGATCGATAAGGTCCCGATGCTCACCGGTATCCAGGCAGCAGGCTCCGCACCCGTCGCAAGGGCGTTCGCCGCGAAGAATAAGACCTTCGAGCCTGAACCCAACCCCGAGACCGTCGCCACCGCCATCAGGATCGGAAACCCCGTCAGCGGAAGGAAGGCTCTCCACGCCATGTACTCCACCGGCGGATACTGCACCACCGTGACCGACGAGGAGATCATCTCCGCCCAGCTGCTCCTCGGAAGGAAGGAGGGAGTATGTGTGGAACCTGCATCCGCAGCATCCGTTGCAGGACTCAGGAAGCTCATCGAGACCGGAGTCGCCGACAAGGACGAGCGCGTGGTCTGCATCTGCACCGGAAACGGTCTGAAGGACCCCGACACGATCATCAACAACTGCGCCCCTCCGATCAAGTGCGGCAACTCCGTCGCCGATGTCGAGAGGATCCTCTCGCAGTGATCCTAAACCTTTGGGGGATGGCCTCCCCCATCTTTTTTCAGCAATTCTCGGGACTGCCGTCCATGATCGGAACATCTGCAATCGCCCAGCGATGCTGAACCCTATCAGAAATCGAAGAGGTTGGTCTGCTTGGAGCCTTCCTCTGTCTGCTTGGTTTTGGAAGAGCTCTTCTTAGGAGGTTCCGCAGAAGGCTCCTGCATGACGACCGGCTCGCCGTATTCGGCGGCCATCTCGGCCATCATGGCCTCCTCCTCGGACGGGGTATAGGTCTTCTCAGGCTCAGACCTCCCTCCGGCCTGCTGCTTCATCTTCGCAGCCAATGCGGGACCGATCCCGGGGATCGCAGCGAGGTCGGATTCGCTTATGGCGGCGACATCGGCCCTGTCCTTGATGCCGTTGTTGAACAGCGCCCTCGCCCTGCTCCTTCCAACACCTCTGAACGAAACCAGGTCCATGAGCTCCTCCTTCACCCCGTATCTTATGCGGGTCATGAGGGGTCTGATCTTCTTGATCGCCATCGGGTTGAACATGTAGGCGATCTCGCTCATGGCGTAGATGATCCAATCCATCATGTCCACCTTCACGCGGATGTCGCCGGGTCCGATGCCCATGATGTCCGTTATGGTATCCTCGTTCATCTCCTCGATCCAGTCCATGGTGAGGAGGGCGACCTTCAGGTCGCTGTTGAAGTATTCGTAATCGTAGTCCTCGATATCGTCGGGGTCCACCAGCAGGTTGTCCCATATGGCATCCGACACGGAGTTCAGTCTGTCCGTGTCCGATTTCTTGGGGTACATTCCAATGACATCGGGCGTCATGGCCGCGGCCACCAGTATCGGCAGCACCTCGGTATCGTTGTTGATGTTCACCACCGCTTCCTTAAGTATGGATGCGGAGGCAGGATCGATGTAGAGGTCGGACACCCTCTTGCCGAAGGACGTAGCCCTTATTGAGTCGCCGTCGACCTTGGCCATCTCCTCGTCGACCAGCGAGCGGACGATGCCATCCACCACGCTCTCTATGCCGAACAGCTGTGAGACCGTTCCGAAGAACGTCTCCTTAAGGAAGTCTATGATGCTCTCCTGGCTGTCGGCATCGTTGGTGGCCAGCAGACCGAGGACATGGCTCCTCAGGATCTTCTCGTTGAACAGCTTCGATGTGAGGCGTTCCGTGTCGTGATCCACATAATCCTCCATCAGGTGGTCGAAGTCGGCATCGTTCTTGGCGATGAGCACGGCCTCTCCGTACGGGTCGTATCCGGGCCTGCCGGCGCGTCCGCACATCTGTTTCACCTCCATGACGGATATGGGGGAATTACCGTAGTTGGTCTCGTAGCGGGTGGTGTCCCTGACGATGACCCTTCTCGCTGGGAGGTTGATGCCTGCGGCCAGCGTGGGCGTGGCGACTATGCATTTGATGTCCCCTCTGCGGAACCCGTCCTCGACGAACTTCCTCTGCCTGTAGGTCAGACCGGCGTTGTGGAACGCCATCCCGCATTTGACGCATGATGAGAGCTTCTTCCCGGTGGCTGTGGTCTCCGTCTCACCTTCGAGGATACCGATCTCCTGCTGGGAGAGAGGCCTTCCGGCGATCTTGCCCATCTCCTTGGAGTACTTGACCGCCAGTGCCTCGGTCGAACGTCTGGCGTTCACGAACACCAGCGCCTGTCCGCCGTCCTCGACGGCTTGCTTCACCAGGCTCCAGACATCCTCCCCTGCAGGAGGCACCTCCCTCTTGGAACGGTCGTCGAACTCGATCCTGCCGTTGTGATAGACACCCTCCTTCAGGGGTATGGGGCGCCAGTCGCTCTCTACCAGCTTGGCATGCAGCCATTCCGCCAGGTCGAACGCGTTGGACATCGTGGCTGAGAGGGCTATGATCTGCAGCTCCCTGTTGCGCCTCATCAGCTTTGTGAGCGTCACCTCCAGCGTCGGCCCCCTTCCGGGATCATGGATCATGTGGACCTCGTCAGCGATGACCAACCCCACCTGATCGATCCATCTGCTGCCGTGGCGGATCATGGAGTCCGCCTTTTCGGATGTAGCTATGATAACATTGGCATCCTCGATGCCCTTGTCGTCGGAATCCAGGTCTCCGGTGCTCAGCACCGCCCTTATGCCTAGATGGGAGAACCTGTCGAAGTCCTCCTTCTTCTCCGATGCCAGCGCCTTGAGCGGCACTATGTAGAGGACTCTCTTCCCCTTCTCGACCATCATCTGGAGGGCGGGGATGTATCCGATGAGCGACTTCCCGCTGGCGGTCGGTATCGCCGCCACGAGGTTGTGGCCCTGCAGGGCCAGCGGTATGGCCTGCGCCTGGGGAGGGTGCAGATTGATGAAACCCGCGTCCATGAGGGCCTCGGCGACCCTGTCAGAAATCTCGAGCTCGTCTACCCTCATCCAAGATCACTGTTTGCACAATTCCCTTACAAGCTGCTCGATCCTGTCGGCGTTCTCGCTGCCTACGCGGGCGCCCTTGCGCTCCAGGTAGACCCAATCCCTCTTCCTGCATTCCTCCTCGAACTCGGGGTTGGTCACAGCGATGAGCTTTCCGTTGTCGATGCCGTCCGCCTCGAGGAAAAGCCTGAACATCTCCTTGGGCATGCAGAATATCACCTTGTCGAAGGGCCTGGTCAGGTACGATACCTGATCAACGAAGCTCTTCTTCTCATCGACCGCCTTGAACTCCTCCCTGGTGTCCATGGTCTCGTCGTATCCTGTGATCATGTAGTTTCCCGGGACGAACCCGTAGCGTGCCGTGATAACACCGTAGGAGACGTCGCAGAGCTTCTTTCCCTTGTCGTCCATGGCGGTGTCCAGGCGTGCGACCAGGTTCTTGACCTCTGTGGCCCTTCCCTCGAACATCTCGAATGCGGAGAGCAGCCTGTTCTTGTCCTTGAAGACCTTGGAATCGTTGGTCACGATCAGAATGCGCTTGTTTAGATGGAGGTCGGTCATGAGCTGCGTCATGTCAGAGCCTCCTGTTGCCCAGCCTGTACGCGATGCTGCAGTTCCCTTCCGCGGATACCATGCAGGGTCCCATGGGGTTCGACGGCTTGCAGACCTTGCCGAACATGGGGCACTGCTCGGATTTGATCAATCCCCTGAGCACGTCCCCGCACTTGCATCCTTTCGCTTCCGCTTCAACCTCGGGCGTGTTCTTCAGTATGTCCTCGTGGACCTTGGTGGCGTCGTGGTCCGCGAACTGCTCCTTCAGGGCAAGTGCGGACTTGGGTACCATGGGGAATCCCCTCCAGTGGCGGTCCACGGGTGTGAATGTGTCCTCGATCAGTTTCATGGCGATCGGATTGCCTTCCGGCCTCACGAGCCTGGTGTACTCGTTCTCCACCTCGTGCCTTCCGTCCCTGATCTGCTTGCACAGCATGTACACGGACATCAGGAGGTCCAGGGGTTCGAATCCGGAGACGACCTGGGGCATGTTGTAGGGGCCTTCGGAGAACGGTTGGAACATGCCGGTACCGGTGACCACGGCCACGTGTCCGGGCTCTATCAGTCCCTGGATGTGCGATTCCCCCAAATCGAATATAGTCTTGAGCACAGGGGGGCAGATCCTGTGGCAGCTGTAGATGCTGAAGTTCTCAGGGCAGGCGTCCTTGTGGAGTGGAACGCACGTGGACGGTGCGGTGGTCTCGAAACCGACCCCCACGAACACCAGGGGCTTGTCCTTCTGCTCCCTGGCCATGGCAACAGCATCGTCGATGGAATAGACGATCCTGACATCAGCTCCGTCCGCTTTGGCCTGGAAGAGCGAGCCGATGGTTGTTGGCACCCTCATCAGGTCCCCGAACGCGGTGACCGTGACGCCGTTCCTGGCGAGCGTGATCGCATCCGCGATCTCCTGGCTGGTCGTGACGCAGACAGGGCATCCGGGACCCTGGGCGATCTCTATACCGACGTCGTTGAGCATCTGCTCGAGCCCGAACCTGACGATCGTGTCCTGGTGGGTACCGCAGATGTGCATGAACTTCGCTTCGACACCCATCGCCTTGATCCCGTCCAGGATCTTCTTCGCAGTCTGCTCATCCCTGTATTTGAACATCATTCCTCCTCCTCGATATCCATGCATCTGACGACGCATGACTGACCTTTGGTGACCTTTATCGGGCCTCCGCACTCAGGACATGCAAGGACAGGTATCGAATGCGTATCGAAATCTGGATCGGAAATGACCTTGACCGGTCCGACATAGCCGCATTTGTCGCACTCCACCTCTATCGGCTCGGGTTCGATGATGAATTCCGAACCCTCGAGGATCGTGTTGCGCGTCACGATCTCGTATGCGAAGGACATCTGCTCCTGTCCGAGGTTGGTCATCTCGCCGATCACGACCGTGACCGAGTTGACCTTCTTCACCTTGTATTTGCCGAGCTCCCTGATGACCGCATCGACCAGTGTGGATACGACTGATACTTCGTGCATCGGGGGATAGATGGGCAAACCCCATAAAATAATGCTTGGAGCACCCAGGCCGTTTTCATCACGTCACAGGTGTGGCACTGGTCGGGACTTCTCCCTTTCGGCGGCGTATCTGCAGTACCCGGCGACCTTGCATCTCTCGCAATGGGGGTGGTTCGGGAGGCATACGACCTGCCCGTGCCTGACAAGGTACCTGTTGATGTCGGACCATCTGTCCTCCGGGGTTATGGCCATGAGGCCGAACTCGGTCTCCTCGGGTGTCTTGGTGTCCACGAGCCCCATGAGGTTGCTGATCCTGTGGACATGGGTGTCCACGCACACCGAGGGGATGTCCATCGCATACGACCTGACGCATGCGGCGGTCTTCCTTCCCACCATCGGGAGCTTCATCATCTCATCCGTGTCGGACGGCACGACGCAGCCGTACTCGTCCCTGAGCATCCTGCAGCATTCGACTATGGCCTTCCCCTTCTGCTTGGGGAACCCTGCCGGGCGGACCAGCTCGGCCACCTCGTCGACGTCCGCTTCGGCTATCTCCTCGATGGAATCGTACTTGTGGAACAGGTTGTCGGAGGCCTTGCGGGTGTTGTCGTCCCTGGTGCGCTGCGACAGTATGGTGGCTATGAGCACATGGAAGGGGTCGCAGGGCCATTCCGGGTTCAGGCCCTCGGAGTTCCTTCCGGGGTACGCTCCTTTGTTGTAATCCGCGGACAGTATGTCCAGAATCTCGGTCATGACGTTCTTCTTAGCCATCTCAGACAATCCTCCGCTGTCCTGAATGATCCCGTGACGAGGACGATGCCATCCTCCTCCAGGGCGGCCTCCACGGCCTCTCCGACGGTGTCCTTCACCGTGACATCGTCATGATATTTCCTATAGACGGAGGCTAGCGCCTCCTTATCCGCCGCACGCGGCGAATCCGGGGATGACACGAACACCCTAGTCGCTATCGGCGACAGATTGGCGGCGACCCCTTCGAGGTCCTTGTCGCTGAGCATCCCTATCACGAGGGTCACCTTCCCGTAGATCTCCGATACATCCCTTCTGAGATATTCGGAACCCTTCTCGGTGTGGGTGGCATCAAGGACTATCGGCAGATCAGGGAGCTTCTGCATCCTCGCCGGCCATCTGGCCTCGTGCAATCCGACATGGGCGAAGGGGAGTATGCGTCCGGAGTCCTTCAGGGATCTTACCGCCTCGATGGCGAGTGCCGCGTTCAGGCGTTGGTAGCTGCCGGTGAGGCCGGTCTCGTAGTCCCTGCACAGGTGGCGGAAGCGGACGTGGTCCTGTGCGTTCTCCTTGAGGACAACCTCCTTGGGATCGATGACGGTCAGCGGGCACCCCAGATCCGAGCAGCGTGCTCTGATGACCTCAAGGGCCTCGCCGCAGTTGGTTGTGACGCAGGGGATGCCGGGCTTTATGATGCCGGCCTTCTCCGAAGCTATGTCGTGCACGGTAGAACCCAGATACTTCGTGTGCTCCACGCTGATGTTGCTGATGACGGATACTTCGGGCATGATGATGTTGGTGGCATCCAGTCTGCCGCCCATTCCGACCTCGATTATCGCGATGTCCACCTTCTGCTCCTTGAAGAATGAAAGTGCGCAGGCCACCAGCGCCTCGAAGTTGGTGCATTGGCATCCGGACGAGTCGCACGCATCCCTGACCGTTCCCAGACATCTGTCCAGGGAATCGTCGTCGATGTCCAGGCCATCGACCCTGATGCTCTCGTTGACCTTCATGATGAACGGGCTGGTGAACAGCCCTGTCCTGTACCCTGCCGCCCTCAGAATGGCCTCCAGCATGCAGCAGGTCGATCCTTTGCCGTCGCTGCCGGCGACGTGGATCAGGCGGAGGCCGTTCTGCGGGTCGCCGAGCGCATGGGTGAGCTCGGAGATGCTGTCCAGCCCCGGCACTATGCCGCGGGACGACAGCCCATCCAACCAGGCGATGTTACCTCCTGCCATGCCAACCCCATGACGCTCCTTTTTTAAAATGTGTTAGACGATGGAGGGGCATGCAAGGTGTGGTCGTCATTAACGGTTTCCTGAACGGGCCCAAGTTCCGTGAACCTGCGGAGATGGTGGTCGAGGCCGGGCGCAGGCATGATGTCGATATCAGGATCATGCACAGCACGGACATCGTCTCCCCTATAGGGGACAGGGATTCCATTGCCGACGCCACCGGGGATCCGGATTTTTTCATATTCTGGGATAAGGCCGTGAAGCTGGCCAGAGATCTGGAGGACTGCGGATACCCTGTGTTCAACACCTCGGAGTGCATCAGGCTGTGCGACGACAAGGCCCTCACGCACCTCAGGCTACGGAGCCGCGGGGTGCCGTTCCCGAGGACAATATGCAGTCCCATGAGCTTCGGGCAGTCCTACGTCGAGTGGATGCCTAAGGTGCTGGAGCATCTTTCGTATCCCTTCGTGGCCAAGGACTGCTTCGGATCCTTCGGGGAGCAGGTGAGGCTCGTTACCAATGAGCAGCAGCTGCTGGACGAGGGCAGGGACGGCGCACCGAAGATCTTCCAAGAGTACATCGAATGCAACGGAGAGGACATCCGCATCGAGGTCGTCGGGGACAGGGCGGTCGCGGCCGTGAAGCGCAAGGCCCCTGCAGGGGATTTCAGGGCCAACGCTACCCACGGAGGGGTGATGACCGCTTATGAGCCCGAAGAGTCCGAGATCGAATTGGCGATAGCCGCAGCAACCGCTGTGGAGGCTGATTTCGCGGGAGTGGACATCCTCCGCACTGAAGATGGCCCTGTGGTATGCGAGGTGAATTCCAATGCGCACATCAAGAACCTCAGGAACGCTACGGGGAAGGACGTCAGCGACGACATCCTCGAACATATAATCGGAAGGGTCCGCTGATATCATGGACTGCTGGATCCTGTATGAGAGGGGCGATCTTGAGGCCAACTGCTTCTTCGCCGACAGGCTCAGGAGCTGCGGCGTGGAGTTCGGAATGGATTGTTCGATCGTCACAGTGGATGCGGCTGATCCGTACGATGCTCCGGACATAGTCGTCTCTAGGGCCAGGGATCCCGATCTCCTGTCCTCGTTGGAGGACAACGGCAGCACAGTGTTCAACGGATCGTCCGTCTGCAGGATCTGCAACGACAAGGCCATGACGTACGGTCTGGCCAGAAGCCTCGGCATACCGTTCCTGCCGTTCTCCATACCGGGGAATCCTCTTCCGAGAGGGCCTCCATGGGTGGTCAAATCGTGCGTAGGGCACGGGGGGACGGAGGTGTTCAAGGCGGATTCCGAGGATGAGGCCCGTCGGTTATGCGATAAGCTGTCTGGCAGGAAGCCGATCGTCCAGGAGATGGTGTCCGATCCCGGGAAGGACCTCAGGGTGTATGTCCTGGGCGGGAGGATCATAGCTTCCGTATTGCGCTCATCGGAGACGGATTTCCGTGCGAATTTCAAGCTCGGCGGCAGGGCGGAGCTGGTGGAGCCTCCATCAGAAGTCATCAATATAGTGAGAAGGATAGTCCCCGAACTCATGCCGGATTTCATCGGCATCGATTTCGTGTTCGGGGACGGGAATGTTTATCTGAACGAGATAGAGGATGTGGTCGGGACCAGGATGCTCTACTCGCTCACGGACCTCGATCCTGCGAGGATGTACATGGAGTACATCGCTCACTCGAAGATGTCCTTGTAAATCTGGTCCACCAGTTCGGCGTAGGTCATTCCCTTGTCGGATGCGACCTTGCGGACGAGGTCCATGGTTCCGGATCCGTACTGGGCGGCCTTCTTCTTCTTTTCCGCGATGAACGGGAATCCGAGGTTCCTTGCGACCTGCCTGAGCAGCATCTTCCTGTGGTCCTGGTCGACCGGCATGAGCTCCTTCAGGTCCATTGCGTTGACCTGCATGGTGACGAGCGGGTCCAGGTAGGGGTACAGGACCTTCCTGTTGAAGTGGTCCGCGACCTTCGTCTCGTGGGGGATGGTCGAGGAGATGAGCTTCCCGAGGTCGGCCTTCCTCATCCTGTCGAGCTCCTCGTTCGAGAGCCCGATGTATTTGGAGTATCCTGCGAACAGCTCGTCGGATCCCTGTCCGCTGAGCACATACTTCTCGCGGACAGTCCTGCATACGAAGAACAGAGGGAGCTCGAACGAGAGCGTGAGCGGACTGGAGGTCCCGGTGATGGAGATCATCTCCCTGAGCCTCGCCTCGATGTTCTCCTCGGTGATAGGGATGTGCAGCCATGGCAATCCGAGATTTTCGGACATCTCCTGAGCCATCACGACATCGTAGGATTTGTCCTTACCGGATGTGTACAGGGTCACAGATCTTGCGTACTCCTTCGCTATTCCGGCGACGAGACCGGAATCGAGCCCTCCGGAGAAGGCTACGGCTATATCCTGGTCTTCGACTTGGCTCTTGATTGCGGAGACCAAGGCGTTCTCGAGATTATCAGATTCGACTGACATGGGTGAGGAATCGTCTATGTGGCTAATAAAGTGATGGTCTGAACTGTTGGCCGTCAGTCGGATACATTCGTCTCTTCCCGACATGGATTGTTAAATAATCTGTATCGGATTTATCATCCAATGTCAATCAACAGCACCGAATTCAGATTCTCATTGGTTCTGGGCATCCTGTTGGCATCCGTCCTGGCGTTCGCCGCGATGTCGGCGGAGGAGGCATCTGCCGATTCCGATTCAGATATCTACTACAACAGCGGGGCGCTGATGGATTCCCTCGTGGATGCCAACGGCATCACCGATGAGGGGGCCAGCGTGGCTTGGTCCAAGAATGCGGTATCCGGCTATGCCATCGCAGGCGATTTCGCCTACGTGGCGGATCTGGCCGGGAACCTGTCGAAGATAGGCCTGAGGGACGGTGTCACTGTCAAGACCGTCCAGACCGGGGCCAAAGGTACCAACTACCCGACCGTGGGAGGAGGCTATGTCCTCGATACCGTGTCCGGCAACGTGTACGACCTGGACCTCAACTTCCATCATTCCATCCCGGACAAGAGCGTGCAGGGATACTTCGACGACGGATTCTGGTATATCGTCAAGAAGGACAAGACCTGCGTCTGCTACGCCGTGGACGGCACTGCAGCGAAGTGGACGTCGAAGCTGAACTTCTACATCGACAGCTTCACCTTGCCGGTATCCCTGGCAATCAACGACGGATATCTGTTCTACCCCGGCATAGGCGAATCTGATGCCAACAAACGCATCCTCTACTGCTTGGACAAGGGCACCGGGGAACAGACCGACATGATCGAGATGACCGGCATCAACAGGACGTATTGGAACAGCGGATTCATCTTCTGCGAGGGGGACACCGTCGCTGTCTCGACACACTGGGACACGCTGGCCAGCAAACCCAGGCTCGGCGATTATGACACGATCTTCAAGATCGATGTGGGCAAGGACGGGATGTACAGGACCGGCACGGCCACGTACATCTCCAACGGCTACAACGACACCTACGGCTCATGCTTCGTGATGACCGACGGCCTGGCATTCGCGCATACCGGGCTAAGCTTCAAGGTCTTCGACCTGAGGACCAACGAGATAATCGCCACCACGCCTGTGGACGAGCGTCTTGGGAAGACGTACAGCAATATCGCCATCGCGGCCGGTGACGACGGGTTCGTGCGCGGATACGTTTCACCGGGAGGGATGCCGCTGCCGCTGCTCCCTGTGGACGGTCTGATCTGCTTCGAGTACAACAAGTCGACCAAGGAGATCAGGACGTTCGACCTCCCCGTAGGCACACCTGTGACCGATATGACCAATCCGGTCAAGATCGGGCCCAACGGCGAGATCCTGTTCGCAAAGGACGACGGGACTTTGTACTGCCTCACAGCTCCGATGTCCGGGGACATGGACATCAGCATGGTCCTGGTCTGCGCCGTGATAATAGGTGTGCTCCTGCTGGTCGCCGCCATTGTGATAAGGGATTGATGAAAAAACAGGTGCCTTCGGGCACCTTACCCTCATTCCGGCAGGCGGGATTCTTAGGTATCACTTATTCCATATTTGTGTTACTATAAGGTCCCAAAGATGTATCTTGGTAACACTTATTTATTCTATAATGTTAATCCGAACAGCATGACAGGCGTCACACGTATCGGTGTTTCTTTGGAACCGGAACTTCTGGAAGCCTTCGACGTGGATATCGCCAAGAAGGGTTACGGCAGCCGTTCGGAGGCGCTACGCGATCTCGTACGCGATTCCCTCGCAGAGAACGAGTGGAAGAACGACGACGAGTGGATGGTCGGTACCATCGTCCTTGTCTACGACCACACGGCCACATCCGTCGGGGACAAGATCACCGACATGCAGCACCACCATCACGGTCTCGTGAAGACGTCGGTCCATGTGCATCTGGATGATTCCAAGTGCATGGAGATCCTGATCTGCGAGGAGACTCTGGCAAAGCTCAAGTCCTTCGCATCGGAGATAACGAGCATCAAAGGGGTCCTCAGAGGACGTCTGACGATGGTCGCGCCCTCTTCGGGGAACCTCCATCACATAGGCCACAGGCACTGATCCTACGCTTTCTAGCCCCGCCAAGGTCCAGCGCGGGACCGCAGTTGCGGGTTGCAATAAATCATAAATATCCTCGGGCCAGTTTCTGTCAGGCAATGAGGAAACTGATAATCACTGAGAAGGCAAACGCGGCCAGAAGGATCTCCACCATTCTATCGGACGGGAAATCGCAGTCAACCACCACGGGCGGTGTGACCGTCATCTCCTTCAGTTCGGGCGGGGACGATTACAGTGTTGTCAGCCTCAGGGGACACATCATCGAGCTCGATTATCCCAAGGAGTACAACGATTGGAGCGCCATCGCGCCTGAGGACCTCGTCTATGCGCCTCAGGTCAAGACGGTCCGCGTCAAGTCCATCCTGAACTCCATCAAGAGCATCGCGGCGGAATCCGACGAGATCATAATCGCGACCGACTACGACAGGGAAGGAGAGCTCATCGGTATGGAGACCGTGAAGTCCATCGATGTGGACATGAGCAAGGTCAAGAGGGCCAAGTTCAGCGCCCTGACCAAAGGGGAGGTCGAGAACGCGTTCAGGAACCTCACCGAACCCGACGAGAGGCTCGCCGATGCCGCAGAGGCCAGGCAGATCGTCGATCTGTCATGGGGGGCCGTCCTCACCAGATTGATATCGCTCTCATCCGGACAGGTAGGCAACAACTTCATGTCCGTCGGAAGGGTCCAGAGCCCTACGCTGAAGCTCCTCGTGGACAGGCATGAGGAGATCGAGAACTTCGTCCCTGTCCCTTATTGGAACATCGTGGGGAAGTTCGGCATATTGGCATTCAAGGGCGACCACGAGAACAACCCGTTCTGGAAGAAGGAGGAGGCGGAGGCCATCCTCCAGACCATCAGCGGGCAGACCTCGGGAACGGTCGTCAGCTATGATTCGGAGATCAAGGAGGAGTACAGGCCCGCACCTTTCGACACGACGATGATGCAGGTCGAGGCCAACAAGATAGGCATACCTCCGACAACGGCCATGAAGCTTGCCGAGGATCTCTACACCGGGGGATACATATCGTATCCCCGTACGGAGAACACCGAGTATCCCAAGAGCCTAAACCTCAGGTCGGTTCTTGAGAAGCTCAAGGATTCAGATTTCAAGAACGAGGCTTCCGAGGTCCTCGCCCAGGAGAAGATCTATCCTTCCAAGGGAAAGAGGAGCACAACGGACCATCCTCCCATATACCCCACAGCAGGCGCCACATCCGACAAGATGAAGGGCGACAAGTGGAAGCTGTACGAGCTCATCGTCAGGAGGTTCCTCGCCACCGTCGCGACCAACGCCAAGGCCGAGGTCACCAAATGCGTCATCGAGGTGTCGGGAGAGAAGTTCCTCTCCGACGGCTACGTGCTCAAGGAGCCGGGCTGGAAGAAGTACTACAAGAAGTACCTCCCCAGCAACGACAACAAGCTCCCTCTCCTCAAAGTGGGGGAGGAGGTCGACATCAGGTCGCTGAGCTTGGTGGAATCGGAGACCAAGCCGCCCTACAGGTACAACCAGGGATCCCTGATCCAGGAGATGGACCGTCTGCAGCTCGGTACCAAGAGTACGAGGCACGACATCATAGGCAAGCTGTTCTCCAGGAACTACGTCCAGGGCAACTACATGATCCCTACGCCCAGCGGTATCGCTCTCACGAGGTCCCTGGAGAAGCACGGGGGAGGCATCACGGAGCCCAACATGACAGCTAAGCTGGAGTCGGACATGCTCAGCATATCCGAGGGCGAGCGCACGCTGGATTCCGTCGTGAAGGAATCTCAGGACATGCTCCACGACGTCGCGGTGAAGATCACCGAGGCATCGGAGGCCATAGGCAAGGAGATCAAGGATGCGCTGCACTCTCAGCAGCATATAGGTATCTGCCCGTCATGCGGCAACAACATGTCGGTCAAGAGGTCCAAGAACGGCAACTTCATCGGATGCGACGGATACCCGGACTGCAAGCGTGCCTATCCGCTGCCCAGAGGGGCCCTAATACAGACGACCGACACCAAATGCGAGGTGTGCGGTCTCCCTCAGCTCAAGATCATCAGGAAGGGCAACCCGCCCTCCATACAGTGCATCGATCCCAAGTGCACCAGCAATGTATCCAAGACCGATCTCGGCCTCTGCCCCACATGCAAGAACGGGCACATCAGGATCATGTATTCCAAGGCCGGCAGGAGGTTCGCAGGATGCTCCTCATGGCCCAACTGCACCCAGACCTATCCTCTCAGGCCTAGGGGTCTTATAACGCCCGCAGGGAAGGCCTGTGCGATGTGCGGTGCACCGATGGTGAACCTCGGAACGTTGGAGGAGTGCATCAACCCGGACTGTCCCGGAAAGAAGAAGGCATCCCACGCTCCGAAGACAGCCGCCAAGAAAAAGGCAGCTCCGACCGAATGATTCCGGTCGGGGCGGTTCCCATTTTTAATGGTTCCGACCCAAATAAATACGATTCATCCCGCGTTTATAAAGTAACACTAATAATTAAGAATGTGTTACTATCTAACTTTCTTAAAATCAGTACGATTCCTCATCGATGAGGCCGTTATAAAGATCGTTCATAAAGTCGATCTCCTGGGAGATCCTCTTGTTCCTGCAGACGGTGCATTGAAGTTCTTTCCCAAGAGAGATCTTGAGCTGCATCTCGTATCTGTCCAAATTGACGATACGTCCGCAGGTGCAGTACACGTTCATCCCGTTTTCCTCCGTGAACATGTCCAGACATCTGCTGGATGCTGTGTGTGTCACATAGCTACCGCTATATGACGGTTCTTTTTCAATCACTATTGCAGTCCCCCGACCTGCGAAGATTCATGGTCAAACGATGCCGACCGATACGCAAATCCTCGCAAGGGGGACTAAGTAAATTCCTGATATAAACCCTTAGGCTAACAATCTTAGAGTGACTTTTTCCGGTCTATTTTTCCGGTCGATTTTCATTCATTCATAACAGGTAGGTTTATATACATAAAATTTAGAAAAATTAACAATGAACAGTGTATAAAACCATTGTGTTAGTACGATTTTCTAAGTGTCGCCACGAATCCCGTCAAGGTCTAGGATTGTGAATCATCTTCGCCTTGCAATCCCACAGCTGCTGCGATAGATCGACATAGTACTGGTGGGGATTGGCGAAACGCTTCACCTCTTCCCACAGGGTATCGAGCTCCTCCCTGCAGTGCTCCCTGATGTCCTCGAGCGAAGGAAGGTCGTACACCAATTCTCCGTTCTCGATGACCTTGACCATGAGCTCCTTGACGGAGTATTCCGTAAGGGTCTTCCTCTTCCATGTGGCCTTGGGATCGAACAGTTCGAGAGGGGCCGATGTGTCTATCGTTTCGTCGTGCAGGCATATCTGGTCCGCTATGGCCATTCCGGAGCTGTCGTAGACTCTGTAGATCTTCTTGAAGTGCGGAGTGGTGATCTTTTCGACGTTCTCGGAGATCTTGATCTTTGGGACGATCTTGCCGTCCACCTCCATCGCCACCAGCTTGAACACTCCGTTGAGCACGGGGTCGCTGTGGGATGTGATGAGATTGTCCCCCACGCCGAAAGCATCGATGATCGCGCCTTGGTCGAGAAGATCCTTGATGAGCAGCTCGTCCAACGCGTTGGAGACGACGATCTTGCAATCCGTGAGTCCTGCTTCATCGAGCATTTTCCTGGCCTGCTTGGTCAGGAAGGCGAAGTCGCCTGAATCCAGGCGGATGGCGAACTTGTTAATCCCTTTAGGGACCAGGACCTCCTTGAATGCGCGGATGGCGTTGGGGATGCCGCTGTTGAGGGTATCATATGTATCCACAAGGAGCGTAGCATTGTCCGGGTAGAGCCCGCAGAACGCTTTGAAGGCCTCGAGCTCCGAATCGAACATCATCACCCACGAGTGGGCCATGGTGCCGCTAGCGGGTACGCCGTACCACTTGTCGCTGACCGTGCATGCGGTACCGCCGCATCCGGCGATGTACGCTGCTCTCGCACCCAATATGGCTGCATCCGTTCCCTGGGCTCTCCTGGAGCCGAACTCCAGAACGGTCCTTCCGCGGGCGGCCCGCACGATACGGTTGGCCTTGGTTGCGATGAGCGTCTGGTGGTTCACAGTCAGGAGAGCGAAGGTCTCCAGGATCTGCGCCTGCGCTATGGGCGCCCTGATCGTGACGAGGGGTTCTCCGGGGAATGCAGGGGTGCCTTCTGGAATCGCCCAGACATCCCCGGTGAAACGGAAGTCCCTCAGATACTCGAGGAACCCCTCGCTGAATGTGTTCTTGGAACGAAGGAACTCTATGTCGCTGTCGCTGAAGCGGAGGTTGGTGATGTAGTCCACCAGCTGCTCCAATCCTGCGAATATGACGAATCCCCCGCGGTCGGGCACGTTCCTGAAGTAGATGTCGAAGTACACCATGCGGTCCTGCAGACCGTTCTCCACGTAGCCGTTGGCCATCGTGTACTCGTAGTAATCGCACAGCAGGGGGATGTTCCTGTCGTATTCCATCATCATGCCTCAGATGTGGAATTTCTTGATGCCGGGGAACACGGCCTTGGATCCCAGCTCCTCCTCGATTCTGAGGAGGCGGTTGTACTTGGCAGTCCTCTCTCCCCTGGCAGGCGCACCGGTCTTGATCTCGCCGGATCCCCATCCGACGGAGAGGTCCGCGATCGTGGTGTCCTCGGACTCTCCGGACCTGTGGGAGACCACGACGTTGTATCCGTGGTCGAAGCTCATCTGTGCGGCCTCGCCGGATTCAGTGACTGTACCGATCTGGTTGACCTTGAGCAGGAGGGCGTTTGCGGCACCCGCGTCGATCCCCCTAGCGAGACGCTTGGAGTTGGTGACGAACAGGTCGTCCCCGACGATCTGCACATGGCTGCCGATCTTCTTGGTGAGCTCGGCGGTGGTCTCGAAGTCGTCCTCGAAGAAGGGGTCCTCGATGCTGATGAGGGGGTGGTCCTTGGTGAGCTGGACGTAGTGGTCCGCGAGCTCGCCTGCGCTGAGCTTCATGCCGTCGACCTCGTATACTCCGTTGGAGAAGAACTCCGAGGATGCGGCGTCGATGGCGAGGAACACGTCCTTGCCGGGCGCATATCCCGCATCGGAGATGGCTGCGACTATAGTGGAGAGCGCCTCATCAACGGTGTCGAGCGGGGGAGCGAATCCTCCCTCGTCGCCGATGTTGATGGCCCCTACGCCGTACTTGGACTTGAGGATGGATTTGAGGTGCATGTAGACCTCTGTGGACATCCTGAGGCAGTCGGAGAAGGTCTTCGCGCCAGCCGGGATGATCATGCATTCCTGGATCTTCAGGTTGCCTCCGGCGTGCTTTCCGCCGTTGATGATGTTCAGCATGGGAACGGGCAGGGTGACGTGGTCTCCGCCGATGTGCTGGTAGACGGGGACGTTGTTGCACATGGCCCCGGCCCTGGCGACTGCAAGGGACACGGCCACGGTGGCATTGCCTCCGAGAGAGGTCTTGTTCTCCGTCCCGTCCAGCTCGATCATGGCCCTGTCGATGCCGGCCTGGTCGGTGGGATCCATGCCCGTGATCCTCTTGGCGATGGGGCCGCGGACGTTCTCGACGGCCTTCAGTACGCCCTTCCCGCCGTATCTGTCGCCTCCGTCGCGGAGCTCGTGGGCCTCCCATGAACCCGTGGATGCGCCGGACGGCGCGATGGCGGTAATCCTGTGTCCGCCGACGGTGATCTCTGCCTCTACGGTGGGGTTGCCTCTGGAATCCAGGACCTCCCTTGCCCAAACCTTCTCGATCTGCATTTTATCTCCTTCAGTTGTACTCGGAAAAATCCCCGAGCAGGATATTGATGTCCTTGGTGTTCTTACCGTCCTTGGATATCGACACCGCGAATGTGACCAGTTTCTCCCCTGGTTTCCTGTCGACCAGCTGGTGGAGGAAGACCAGTGCCTGGTTGAGGTCATTGCTATCGACTATATCATTGCAGTCATCGATCAGCACGATGGGCTTGTCGTTCTCGCTGATGTAGTCGTTAATGAACACCGTGAGCGTCCCCAGGGCGTTGATGTCCATGGATCTGGACCTGCCTGTGGAGGACAGGGTGGTGACGTCCACCAGGTCGCTGCCGAACCTCTGCTTCACCACCTTGGGGTTGTATGATGATATGATCAGTATGGAGTAGTCGTCGGGATTGAAGATGCGGGCGAACTCGTAAATCTTGTTCGGCTCGTCCTCGAAGAAGACGTACGATCTGCCGTATAGCGGGGCATCGGATGCGATGTACTGCGCCACGATGCTCGTGTCGTCCACGGTGAGGTGCTGCGGTTCAGGCTCCTTCTCGACCTTGGTGCTCCTCTTGAGTTTGGCGAGGAATCCGGTGTTGCGTGAAGTCTTCCTCTCCGCATCTGCCTTGAGGCTCTCCTTCCTGGCGCTAACTATCCCCAATGCGTTGGGGATGTCGGCGGTCTTGAACGGCTTGTTGACGACCGTGAGAATGTGGATATTGTCCTTAGGGGCCTCCTCGTTGAGACCTTTGACCAGAACGGTGTCGAGGCATACTGTGGGATCATCCTCGTGGATGCGGGTCAGGACCTGCAGACCGTCCTCCTCGTTGACGACCGAGTCCAGAAGGATGACGTCCGGCCTGAACTGCGGGATGTTCTGAACGGCCTCCTCGATCGTACCGGATATGTTGACGATGTGGCCGTTGTCCATGAGGATGTCCTTCAGGATCTCTTGGATGGCGATATTGTCGTCCACGATAGCTACTTTCATCGTCCGTAACTCCGTCCCACGTACGCGGTAAAAGGTATTTGACGTTCACGATGGCCTGGCCGGACGGATTCCTCTATAGCTCTCGCTGATGGAGATAAGATCCGGCCATAAGGCCGTAAAAATCAATATGGAACAGTATTCACTGTTTCCTGCTCTCTTTGGCTTTGGGCCTGAGGTTGCTGTATCCGCACTTCCTGCACTTGGACGCCTTAACAGGGTTGGTGGCGTAGCAGTTCATGCATACAGTCTTGTCAAGGAGCCTGTGCTCAGCCTCTTTGAAACGTGCCATTCGAAATTCCTCTGGATTCCCGATTAAGCATGATATATAAAACCTTTATTGGGAGGATGCTGGGTTGTTTAGAATCGGTTCGATTGAGCGGACGGTATCTGGCTCGGTCCAGCAGGCTTCTCTGCTGGACGTAGTCCAGAAGGGGATCGTGGCCATGGCCGGGCAGTTCGTGTATCACCAGGTCCGGCCGGAGGATGTCGATCAGCTCCTTGCAGCGCGGGTCGCTGAACGGGAGATGCTGATCCAGCGTGCTTATGTGGTGATACGATCCGGCGATGTACTCGTTTATCGGTCCGTCGGTGTGCACGACCTCCTCGAACGTCTCCCTGTAGCGTCCCGAGGCGCTGTAGTGGAAGTGCACTCCGCCTATGGCGTCTATGAGGTCCTGGCTATAGCCGTCGAATATCTTAAGGAGGGTTTCGATGCCGTCTTGCTCTGTGTACACGGGCAGGGTGTTCATCAGATGCCCCGTGTCCAAGCATATGCCCCAGTTCTCGAACTCCAGATGCTTCTCCAGGAGCCTGTAGTCAGAATCGCTTTGCAGCCTTAGTCCCGGCCACCAGAGGTTCTCGAATGCCAGCTTGAACGGCGGCTCCCCGCCAGGGAAGTCCGCTACGGATGCATTCATCATTTCGCAGAACGTGCGCAGGACCCTGTTGGAATCCAGCGAGTATCTCCTCTTCCTCAGCTCGGTGAGGTCCACGTTGCTGGCATGGATCACCCCGTGCTCCGGATGTGCGGGCGCGGCCATCTCGATCATGTTCCTGATGGTGGCTATGACCTCGTCCCTGTCTCTGCCGTACATGTAGTATTTGGAATAGTATTCGGACATCTCGTACGCCCTGCCCTCCCAGGCAGCGAGCCAGTCCGTGGCGAAAGGGAGGTGGACGGATACCGTGTACCTGTGGTATACGGGATCCATCGCCTCATGTGAGGTGAGGGTCTCCAGACCGTTGCACCCTATCCTGGAGAACGTCGCCTGGAGGTCCTTGCCTATGTCATTCAGATCCTGATAGACCGAGTAGCTGAAAAGATGCTTCATCAGAACAGTTCAAGGGCAGCGGAAACTGCGGCGATGATGGCGGACTGCTTGGTGGTGCCACCGCCGATGATCAGCGCATCCTCCGGCTTCATGCCGTATTCGTCGCGGATCTTCTTGGCGATCTCCGGCCTTTCCACATCCAGGTTCCATCCCGGAGGGATGCAGAGGTTGCCGTCCCTGAACACAATGGTGGTGCATCCTTCGGCTCCGACCTTTATCCCGGCGTCCCTCTGCTCCATACCGTTGTTCACCTTGTTGGCGACTCCCTTGACTATCACGCCCTGTTGCTCGGTTCCGATGACGGAGCCTTCGAGGTAGATGTCCACGGGTTGGATGGGGATCTGCTCCAGGAATGTCTGGCCGTTCTTGGTGATCATGATGCCCGTCTGCTTGATGGATATGTACTCCCACTCCTGGAGGGTGTCCAGTATCCTGCGCATGCTCCCCTCTCCGATCCCCACCTCGTCGGCGAGTCTCTTGCGTCCGATACGCTTTCCGTTGGAGAGCAGGTGCATGGTCCAATAGACGTTGGCATCGTTGAATCTGAACATAGGACCAAATTGAGGAGCATCGATAATCTTCAAACTACCACCAGTTAGTTGGATGGGTCTGTGGATATATAAATAAAATGGGAAAAAAGGGCCATTGGCCCTGTTTCAATAAATAGGTTGGATGTATCTGCTCAGAAAGTCCTGACCTTTCCGTTGATGATGAGGTTGGAGACCTTGTCGACGTTGTCGAGCCACTCGTATGCGATGGACTCCGCCTCCGTGGACCACTTCTTGAGGTTGGGGTTCTTGTCGGGCTCGGGGAGCACGATCTGCACGGAGCAGTTCAGGGGCTGGGAGACAGGCTTTCCGATCTGCGAGAGGATCCTGACCCTGATCTCCGCCTCGTCGGTGACCTTCTTTGCGACGTCCTCAGCGATCAGCTTGGACATGACGTTGTAGATCTTTCCGATGTGGGTGATGGGGTTCTTACCGGAGGTCGCCTCCATGGACATGGGCCTGTAGGGGGTGATGAGTCCGTTGCACCTGTTACCCCTTCCGACGGATCCATCGTCTCCCATCTCCTGGGAGAGTCCGGTACAGGTCAGGTAGTAGATGCCCTTCTTGTAGTTGTCACCGGTGTTGATGTCGAGCTTGAACTTGACGTCGTCGTCGCCGATGATCTTCATGGCGTTGTCGGTGACGAGGTCGTACATCTGCTCGATGGCGGACTGGTAGCTGTTCGCGTCGGGGAGGTACTTGTCGACCATTGCGCATGCGATGGTCATGGTGACGGTGTTGTCGATCCTGGAGCACATGACCTTGACGTCCTGTCCGGTCTCGGGGAGCTTCTTCTTCATGGCCCCGTTGATGTACTGCTCGGTCTCGAGTGTGAGCCTGTCCGTGACGGAGTAGGGTGCGTATCCGACTCCGAAGGAGGTGTCGTTGGCCAGGACTCCGGATGTCTTGTAGACTCCGGTCAGGTCGTCGGATCCCATTCCGATCTTCGCATCGAGGATGACCTCGGAGTCGACATCGAGGTTGGGGAATGTCTTCTTGAGGTACTTGCGTGCGGCGGCGAGGGCGACAGGCTTGCAGGGGAGGTCCCTGGCGTCCTTTCCGTCGATGTATGTGGTGGCGCGTCCCACAAGGAGCATGTAGACGGGGTCGATGATGTGTCCGCCGCCGAATGCGGGCTTGGCGGTTCCTGCTGCCAGCTGAGTCTCGTCAGTGTTGTGGTGCAGCACGTGTCCGACCTCTTTGATGTACATCTTACAGAGGGCCTTGGAGACTTCCTCACCGAGTGCGTCCGCGACGGAGTCAGGGTGTCCGATTCCCTTCCTCTCGACGATCTCGACTTTCTTCATGGGTGTGGGGATCTCGTTGAGTCCCTCTACGTAGATGTTCTTGGACTTCTTAGGCATGTAATATCGCAATAATTCCTTGTTTATATATGTTATCTAGAATAATATTCTTATAGGAATATCATTATCGGAGCCGTATGAATTTCCCCCCGGTGACCGACATACGTAGGATTAGAGTGGAGATGGGAGTCACTCAGTCCGAGCTGGCCGCAAGGTCGGGCGTCAGCCAGGGCACCATAGCGAAGATCGAGCGCGGCAAGGTATCGGCGAGCTATGAGACGGTGGTGGCCCTCTTCGAGGCGCTGGAGGGTATGACCAAAGCCATAGGCAAGGGGAAGACCGCCATCGACGTCTGTTCCAAGGAGGTGGTCTCGCTGCAGAGCGATCAGACCATCAAGTACGCGGCGGACATGATGGGCGAGACCGGCTACTCGCAGTTCCCCGTGTTCAAAGGGAACATGCCCGTCGGCAGCATATCCGAAAGGGACATATTCGACCTGATAAGCAGCGAGAAGTCCATCGACGATGTGTACGGAATGACCATATCCATGGTCATGGGCGAGTCGTTCCCCGTAGTCCCGGACAACACTCCGATAACGTCGGTCGCGGGGATAATGAGCAACAGCAACGCCGTCCTGGTATCTTCCAAGGGGGTAATCGTCGGCGTGCTGACCAAGGCGGATATCCTCAAGCTGCTGTGAGCGGTTCATCTGCTTTTCAGAAAGAGGCCGTCAGGTCTGACCTCGTAGAGGTCCATGTCCGAGGCCGCACAGGTGTTCTCGAATATGGTGCGGGCCTCGTCAACGACCTCCTGATGGTCGTCGTAACGGTTGCTGATGTGTGTGAGGATCAGGTGCGATGCGCCTGCGGACAACGCGTCCTGGGCGGCCTCCGCCGCCGTGGAATGGAAGAACTCCTTGGACAGCTGGGCCTGTCCAGACATGTAGGTGCTCTCATGGATGATCACAGTGGCACCCTTCGACCCTTTCACAACAGAATCGCAAGGCCTGGTGTCCCCGGTGTACGAAACAGACATACCTTTCACGGGCGGGCCGACGACCATGTCGGGCGTAACATCTCCGACGGTCACCCCGTTCTTCAGGCGTGACATGTCCGGTCCGTCCTTAATGCCCAGGGACAGCGCCTTCTCGCGGTCCAGTTTCCCGGGGCGCTCCCTCTCCCGGATCATGTATCCGACGGACGGTATGTTATGTTCCGTCCTGTAGACCGAGACGGTCATATCCTTCACCTGGAAGGACTCTCCTCCCTCCACCTCGACGATGTCCAGCGGATAGACAGTGGTCCCTTCGGTAACGCTCATGAACGCATCGATGCATTTCCGGATCCCTTCCGGACCGTACACCGTGAGCCCTTCCGTACGTCCGGACAGGCTCATCGTCTGGAGAAGTCCCGGAAGCCCGAATACGTGGTCGCCGTGAAGATGGGTTATAAGGATCGCCCTGATCTTCATGAACGAGAACGGCGAGATCATGATCTGTCTCTGGGATCCCTCGCCGCAGTCCATGAGGATGATGTCGGAGCCGCCCCTCACGGCTATGCAGGACGTGGCCCTGTCCCTGGAAGGGACGCTGGCCCCGGTCCCCAGAAAGAGCAGCTCCAACATGATATCTGCAGGGCTCAGTCGTAGATCGCGTCGAGTTCCCTGTCGGTCTTCGTCTGCTTCTTGAACTCCTTGTAGTGCTCTTTGCAGAGGTGGACGTTACGGAGGTCGCCGCTCTTCAGACTGAGATCGGTCTTCTCCACCTGTTTGATGTTGAACGACCTCTCTGCATCGTTGTCACATCCCGCAACGTCGCACTTCGCCGCTGCGGTGTTATGCTTAGCCAATGACATGCATAGTTAATCGACGGACTCGGCTAAATAACCAACGTCGGTTAGGTCGGGAAATCCGTCACTGACTCTCCGTTCCCAGATACCTCATCATCAGGGCCGGGAACAGGCATGATATCCACAGTGCGACAAGGAATCCGCCCACTAGGGAACCTATGGACGAGGATAGGAGATACGGCACCATGAACAGGATCCCTGCCATCAGGATGCCTCCCACGAAGATCAGCAATCCGTACTTGGAATCCCTCATGCGCATGTCATAATTGATGTACCTGTGGTCCAGCAGTATCCCGATCATCATGCCATAGTACATCACGCAGTACTCCAGGATGATGACCGCGTTCTGCCAGCTGGCTATGAGCGATGCAGCCACCAGTATAGACATGATCAGAAGATGGACCGTCCAGGAGATGTAGAACTCGCGCACTCCTCTGGAACCGTAGTCCACGGCGACCTTCGCCGCATAGACCGATACCCCGGCGACGACCAGGCCCGCGATGATGTCCAGGGGCGTATGCACGCAGAGGAAGAGCCTTCCCGCGATCACGATCACCGCCAAGGCGAACAGCACGATCGCTGCAATTCTATATCTGCTCATGAACGCGGCCGGTATGAGCGACGACGCGGCCATGATCGTGTGGGAGCTTGGGAAGGATGGTCCGGACGCATGCGCCCCGTCGACCCTCTCGATCCCCGGATCCAGCACCCATGGCCTCGGCTGGAAGAACAGCGCTTTCACTACCGTGGACACGGTGGTGGCCGCAGTGAATCCTATGCCTATGATCTCCCCCTTCCTCTTGTCGACGTACCAGAGGAACCAGGCCATAACGATGACCGGCAGTATCTGGAAGAAGAATCTCCCCGAGAATGCCAGGAATATGTCCTCCAGTATCGGGAACTGGTGGCGGATGTCCTGTAGGACGAATAGGAGCTCGATGCCGGTCCACACGGAACCGTCCATATCAACATGGTAATAAAATCAATGTGCCCTAAGGAGGTTAGACCCTCACGAGACCCATTTTCCTTATATGGACCATCCCATGCGGATAGCATGACTATCGTATCCCCCTCGATGCTATCGGCGGATTTCTCGAAGCTCGGAGAGGAGCTCGTCCGCGTCGAAAGAGCAGGAGCGGACTGGGCCCATCTCGATGTGATGGACGGCGACTTCGTACCGAACATAACCTTCGGACCTCCGGTCATCAAGGCCATCAGGAAGCATTCCGATATCACCTTCGACGCGCACCTGATGATTCAGGACCCCATCCGCTACATCGATGCGTTCGCGGACGCGGGATGCGACATGATAACAGTTCACTGCGAGGCCGAGGGGGACATACACGGGGCCATCGCCAAGATCAAGGCCAAGGGCTTGAAAGCAGGATTATCGATCAACCCGGAGACGGACGTCAGCGCCATGGAGGAGTACCTCCCCGAGGTGGACCTCGTTCTGGTGATGACGGTGCATCCCGGATTCGGAGGGCAGTCGTTCATAGCCGACTGCGTCCCCAAGATCTCATGGACCAAGGAATGGGCGAAGAAGAACGGGAAGGAGCTGCTGGTGTCCGTGGACGGAGGGATCAACAAGGATACCTCGAAGGTCTGCGTCGATGCCGGCGTGGATGTGCTCGTGGCCGGATCGTATCTGTTCAAGATGGACGACATGTCCGCAGCCATCGAGGAATGGCACGGTCTCTGAGGTGCGATCATGGGAGTAAACCTATCGCCGATCGTGACTGCAAGGGAGATCGAGCTGGAGGATCTCAGGGGGAGGACCATCGCCATCGACGCGTACAACACGATCTTCCAGTTCCTATCGATCATCAGGCAGCCCGACGGGAAGCCCCTCATGGACGAGGAAGGAAGGGTGACATCCCACCTGTCCGGACTGTTGTATCGTACGGCGAACCTCATCGAGGCGGGGATCGAACCCTCATTCGTTTTCGACGGTAAGCCCAACGAGCTCAAGGCAGGCACCATCGAGGAGAGGATCGCCAGGAGGGAGAAGGCCAAGCAGGAGTACGAGCAGGCCCTTGCCGAAGGCGACCTGAAGAAGGCGTTCTCCAAGGCCCAGCAGACCGCTAGGATGACCCCGGAGATCCTAGACACCTCCAAGCAGCTCCTGAGGCTGATGGGCATACCTGTGGTCCAGGCGCCCAGCGACGGAGAGGCCCAGGCCGCGTACATGTGCGGCAAGGGTGATGTCTATGCGGCCGCATCCCAGGATTTCGATTCGATTCTTTTCGGAGCCCCTCTGCTGGTCAGGAACCTGACGATCTCTGGCAGGAGGAAGGTGCCCGGAAAGCAGCTCTACAGAGATGTGAAGACAGAGATCATAGATTCCAAGGAGATGTTGGATTCCCTGGGCATAACAAGGGAGCAGCTGGTGGACGTCTGCATGATGATCGGCACGGATTTCAACACCGGCATCAACGGCATCGGACCCAAGAAGGGTCTCAAGCTCATCCAGAAGCACGGCACGCTGGAGAAGGTCATGGAGGAGACTGACATCGACATCCCCGGATACGAAGATGTAAGGGAGATATTCCTCAACGGCCCCAGGTCGGACGACTACGCCGTCAAGGCCGGCGAGATGGACAGGGACGGTGTACTGTCCCTGATGACCGAGTACGGCTTCTCGGAGGACAGGGTCGGCACGGTCCTGAACAAGATCGAGGCGGCCAGGAAGGCCGAGTCCAACAGAAGGAAGCAGAGGTCCCTGGACGCATGGTTCTGATATCATGATAGATTCCCACATGCACCTTGCGGAGCAGGTCCCGGAGGGATATTCGGATTTCCCTCAGCTGTCCCGCATGGTCTCATGCGTCGCGAAGGCCGATGAGTGGGATGAACAGGCTGCTATCGACGACCCCCGTGTCATCAAGTGCTACGGGGTCCACCCGTGGTACGCGGAGGACTGGACGTTCGAGAACAGGAAGAAGCTCTTCGACCTCCTGGGGAGCGATCCCGGGGCCCACGTCGGGGAGATCGGACTGGATTCCAAAAGGGGCAAGATCCTCGGCCAGACCATGGTGATGATACAGCAGCTCGACATCGCGGAGCATTACGGCAGGGTCGTATCCATCCACGACGTCGGATGCGAGAAGATGGTGCTGGATGCGCTGAAGGGCCGCAGGCTCGGAGGCGTCATACTCCATTCATACGGGTCCGACAGCTATATCAAGCCGTATTCCGAGATCGGTTGCTATTTCTCGATATCGCCCAGGATCCTGTCAAGGTCGGACATCAGGGTGAAGAGGCTGCTGGATGCGATCCCGGAGGACCTGCTCCTGCTGGAGACGGATTCTCCGAACATCGGGAAGGATTTCACAGGCATGAGGGATTTCGCAGAAAGGCTCGGAACGGTCATCGGCAGGAGCGCCGACGACCTCCTAACCAAAGCGGAGGAGAACCTCAGGAGGCTGTTCCCATGAGGGGCATGGAGGAGAGGACCTCCCTGCTCGTCGGAGAGGAAGGGCTTGAGAGGCTCCGCGGAGCGAAGGTCATACAGGTCGGTTCCGGCGCCGTTGGAGGCTACGCATTGGAAGGGCTGGTTCGCGCCGGCGTGGGGAAGATCAGGGTCGTGGACCACGACGTTTTCTCGGAGAGCAACCTCAACCGCCAGATACTGGCCACGACCGATACCCTGGGGAGGCCCAAGGTGGAGGTCGCCTGCGAGAGGGCCAGGTCCATAAATCCGGAGATAGACATCAAGGGCATGGATACCCTTGTCACAGAGGAGACCGTCCCTGAGATCCTATCAGGGGATTACGATCTGGTCGTCGATGCCATTGACACCCTCCGCAACAAGGCCGCACTATTGAGGTACGTCTCCGAGCACGGAATAAGGACGTTCTCCTCCATGGGTGCCGCCCTCCACATGGACACGCAAGCCGTGAGGATAGCGCCGCTGATGAAGACCAGCACTTGTCCGCTGGCGGCATCGCTGAGGAAGTCCCTGAGGGGATGCGACACATCGATGATAACTGCGGTATACTCTGTGGAGTCTCCCCTGGTGAAGCCTCAGGAGAGGGACGACAATGGCAAAAGCGTCCTCGGCTCCCTGCCGACCGTACCTGCGATCTTCGGCATGACCCTCGCCAACGAGGCCATCAGGTACATCCTGGAGAGATGACCGCCAATCATTGTCGATCGGCCATCGGACGATGCCAACCCTCCCCTACCTATATTAATAGGACCCGCATACGCGTGGATATTACGGGCAAGATAGACCCGGATATGAGGACTAGCAATGATAACGCCGATCCGCGCCAATTATGATGCCAAGGGCATCGAGAAGGACATCCAGGAGTACTGGAGGTCCGAGTACGCATACGAGAAGACCAGGGAAGCCAGGAAGGGCGGCAAGAAATTCTACTTCGTCGACGGACCGCCGTACACCACCGGCTCCATCCACCTCGGTACCGCCATGAACAAGACCGTCAAGGACATCCTGATCAGGTACTGGAGCATGAACGGATACAACATCCGCGATCAGCCTGGTTTCGACATGCACGGTCTACCCATCGAGGTAAAGGTCGAGAAGCAGATAGGCGTCCACTCCAAGAAGGACATCGAGGAGCTCGGGATCGACAATTTCGTGAATACATGCAAAGAGTTCGCACAGGGCCTCCGCGCCGACATGACTGAGCAGTTCAAGCAGCTGGGGGTCTGGATGGATTGGGACAACCCCTATCAGACAATCAAGCTGGACTACATCGAGTCCGCATGGTGGACCCTCCAGAAGGCATACGAGAAAGGGCTCCTCAGGGACTCCAGCAGGGTCGTCACCTGGTGCCCCAGGTGTGAGACTGCCCTCGCAGAGGCGGAGATCGAGTACTGGGACGAGACCGACCCTTCGATCATGGTCAGGTTCCCCATCAAGGGCGACACCGCATCCCTGCTGATCTGGACAACCACTCCCTGGACACTGGCGGCCAACATGGCCGTGGCCGTCCATCCAGACTTCGATTACGCGAGGGTGAGGCTGTCTGGCCCCAAGGGCTCGGAGGAGGTCATCATCCTCGAATCTCAGGCGGACTATGTCATGCAGAAGGGAGGCTACGAGAAGTTCGAGGTCATCGAGAGGATGAAGGGCCAGCAGCTCGAAGGCATCGAGTATCAGCCCGTGTTCGAGCTGGACGTCCCCAAGTCCGATTGGAACTACAAGGTCGTCACTGCCACCTACGTCGAGCAGGACAACACCGGTCTGGTGCACACCGCTCCCGGACACGGTCCTGACGATTACGACACCGGTAAGAGGTACGGCATCGCGCCCTTCTGCCCCGTCGCCGAGAACGGAAGGTACACTGACGAGTTCCCCCTGATGGTGGGCAAGAAGGTCAAGACCGTCCACGACGACGTCATCAAGTACCTGGACGAGAACGGAAGGCTGTTCAACTCCAGCAAGATCAAGCACAGGTACGGGCACTGCTGGAGATGCAAGTCCCCTATCATCTACAGGAACACACGCCAGTGGTTCGTCGACGTCCCCAAGGTCAAGGACGAGATGCTGGCCGAGATCGACCGCGCCAAATGGGTCCCCGATTGGGCCGGAAGCACCAGGGAGAAGAACTGGGTGGAGGGCGCCAGGGAATGGTGCATCTCCCGTCAGAGGTACTGGGGGATCCCCATGCCCGTCTGGGAGTGCGAGTGCGGGGAGAAGAAGGTCGTCGGACAGTACGAGGAGCTCAAGGAGGGCGAGGGATACACCGACGGCATGGACACACACAGGCCCTGGATCGACGGCGTCACGTTCAAGTGCCCCAAGTGCGGCAAGACCATGCACAGGGTCCCCGACGTCCTCGACGTTTGGTTCGACTCCGGAGTAGCGGCATGGGCATCCCTCGGATACCCCCACCACAAGGAGGAGTTCGAGGAGTGGTGGCCCGGCGACTTCATCGTCGAGGCCCACGACCAGACAAGGGGATGGTTCTACTCCCAGCTGGGGGCCGGGGTCATCTCGTTCGACCGTGCGCCCTACGACGAGGTCATGATGCACGGATGGGTGCTGGACCCCAAGGGACAGAAGATGTCCAAGTCTCTGGGCAACGTTATCGAGCCGCTGGAGATCATCGACCAGGTCGGGGCCGATTCGCTCAGGTACTACATGATCAAGAGCAACGCCCCCTGGGAGGACACAGCCTTCCAGAAGGATGGGCCCAGGAACGCTAGGAAGGTCCTCAATACCTATTGGAACGTCGTGAACTTCGCATCCACCTACATGATCCTGGACAAGTACGATCCTGACAACTTCACAATCGACAGCATCTCCAAGTACCTCAGAGACGAGGACCGCTGGATGATCTCCAGGACCGAGAAGATGGTCAGGACCGTCACCAAGTATCTTGAGACCAGGGAGCTGCACCTCGTGGCACGCGAGCTGGAGAACTACATCCTCGAGGACCTGTCCAGATGGTACGTCTGTCTGGTCAGGGACAGGTCATGGTCCGAGGGCGAGGATGCTGAGGCGGACAAGAACGCCACGTACTTCACCCTCTACTACGCGATCATGAAGACCGCCCTGGTGCTTGCGCCGATCGCCCCCCACATCGCGGAGGAGGTCTACCAGCACATGGGAGGCAAGAAGCTGACCGTCCATATGGAGGACTGGCCTGTATGCGACGATTCCCTCATCGACGACGGCATCGAGCACAGCATGTCCCTTGTCAGGAACATCGTGGACATCATAGCCGCCGAAAGGGCCAAGATGGGATCAAAGCTCAGATGGCCCCTGCTCCAGGTCTTCGTCCGCGGTAACGATGCTGATGTCAACAAGGCCGTGAAGATGTTCGACGACGTCCTCGCCGACCAGGGCAACATCAAGAGGGTCCAGTACCTCGGAAAGGACGAGATCCCTTCCGTGGAGAGCGACATCGAGCCTGTTGAGTTCGACGAGGGAACGATCTTCATCGACTTCAACGTGACACCCGAGATCGAGGCCGAGGGCTACGCCAGGGAGCTCATCAGGCGTATCCAGCAGATGCGCAAGGACATGAAGCTCAAGGTCGAGCAGTACGTCGACATCGAGGTCTCCGCCGAGGACCGCCTCGTTGGTCTCTTCGAGACCTGGAAGGAGCACATCTCCACCGAGGTCAGGGCCAAGGAACTGAAGTTCACCTCCGAGCCGAAGGGAACCGAGGTCAAGGAGTGGGACGTCACAGGAAAGATGATCACGATCGGTGTCACTCCTCTGGAGTGATCCCGGGAACAACAGGGGATACTTCCCCTCTTACCCGATGCTCCGCATCGGGGTCCGCCCCTTTTTCGGTCCACTTTCGGCCACCCCCCTCTTAGCCTTATATACGCCGGCAGGGATGGTGATATCAGAGGAGGAAAAGTGCATCCCCAAAGCACAGTCCTTCCGATGGCGGAACGTTTTCCATCCATCCTATCCTAGCTTTCCGCCATCAGATTTTCCTTAATGCGTTGATCCCGGGGTTCCGTGAAGGACATCGGTCGGGACCGCAGTCAAAAAGAGTGTGAACGCATATCTCCCAAGAGAAGATCAGATGAAGCAGTCCACTTTGTTCGCACCCGAACCCGAGGAGACCGATGCCTTCGAGCCGTTGGCGTCACGCATGAGGCCCAAGGACCTCGACGAATACGTCGGCCAGAGGCATCTCCTCGCCCAGGGGAAGCTCCTCAGGAACCTGATAGAATCGGACAACGTCCCTTCCATGATACTGTGGGGGCCTCCCGGTGTCGGGAAGACCACCCTCGCAGGGATCATAGCCGAGAGGACGGACTCGAGGTTCGTCAAGCTGTCGGCCATGACATCGGGCATCAAGGAGGTCCGGGAGGTCATGGAGAGGGCGGAGTCCGCCAGGAGGAACGGCAAGAAGACCATACTGTTCCTCGACGAGATACACCGCTTCAACAAGGCGCAGCAAGACGTGTTCCTTCCGTTCGTCGAGAAGGGCAGCGTCATCCTCATAGGGGCAACGACCGAGAACCCGTCGTTCGAGGTGAACCCCGCACTGCTGTCCAGGTGCAGGGTGTTCGTCCTGCGTCCGCTGGAGCAGGAGGATCTGGAATCTCTCCTGCAGCGCGCCATAACCGATCCCGCGGGTTACGGAGATTACAGGGTGGAGATGCCGGAGGGGATGGTTTCAATGATAGCCGACTTCTCCAAGGGCGACGGGCGCACGGCACTGAACACGCTGGAGACGATCCTGATGAACGGAGAGATTTCCGACGGGACCATAACAGTCACGATGGAAGGGATCAAGGACTGCATCTCCAGGAAGTCGATGATGTACGACAAAGGCGGGGAGGAGCACAACCAGGTCATTTCCGCTTTCCATGAGAGCATCAGGAACTCGGACGTAGATGCAGCGCTGTTCTGGCTTGCGAGGATGCTGGATGCCGGGGAGGATCCGGTCTGGATAGCCCGCAGGATAACGCATGCGGCCGCGGAGGACATCGGCCTTGCCGACACCAACGCGCTCAATGTCGCGATCAACTGCTTCCATGCGGTGCGTCTGATCGGCATGCCGGAATGCGAGGTCCATCTTGCTGAGGCCACGGCGTATCTGTGCCTTGCGCCGAAGTCCAACTCGGTGTTCCTAGCTTACGAGGAGGCGAGGAGGGATGCCGCTGTCCATGACACCGATCCGATCCCCCTGGCCGTGAGGGCGGCGTACACGAGGCTGCAGGAGGACCTCGGTTACGGTGCCGATTACCAATATCCTCACAACGCCCCGGACAAGATCACAGATATGCAGTGCATGCCTGATTCATTGGTCGGTAAGAGATACTATCATCCTACTGACCAGGGGCAGGAGGCCGCTATGCGCTCGAGGTACGAATGGATACTGGAATGGCACAGGGTTCATGACAGGCCGAAGGACTGACGGACCGGATGAAACAGTGTCCGTGTCGTTGCATTTCGGTATCAAGTTCATATTCACGGACAATTTAGATGTCGGAGAGGATGATGACTTACAATCCTGGATGCTTTTGAATAGAGGTTTTGGGGCAGATCCCAAGTCGTCAGAACGATGTACAGATCATCTTGAGAATCAAAGGTTACTTCCTCATCAGTTTGTGTGTTATTTGGGCCCCTATAGGGGGGGTGACTAGGCGATTGTATGAACTACTTCAGGAGTTCGGATAAAGATAGACAAGAAGGCCGACAAGTACTCCAACACGAGACGTTTAAGGTGATAGAAGCAGATGCGTTCAGCACAAGGACCGATGAAAACGTTCCTTCTAGGATCTGCTATACACTAGGTCTTGAAGGTGAAAGTTGAAGACGCCAACCATGTCATTATCCTGGAAAGTGGGAAAAACGGAGTATGCTTGACAGATCCACAAACGGGAAAGAGCACTAGAAGCAGGACAAAATCAAAAAGATCCTTGACCATATAAACTACAGCGCTAAGAACTCCCCGAGAATACTCAGGATCGACAACCTCTGTCCGAACACGAAGGTGATGAATGTAGTGCTGAAGAAGGCTGGTGGTTCCGGTGGAAAAGGATGATGTGCTTGAGTATATGAGGAAGAACTATCCGTCAGATTTCAACGATGTCAGGTTCCACAGTAAGTTCAAAGATTATGATGTATGGTCGCCAATACCATCTGAAGAAGGAATTGAACTGGGATGGCCTCCTTTTCTTCTGGTCAAAGACAATACTATCAGAAGGGCTTCATCCGATGAAATAATAGAAATCCTGGGAATTGAATGGGATTGACCAGAGTATTGACGAAGTTTAGTCGCTAAGGAGCCACATCCCTCCGCCGATGTTATCGATGGTCGGAGCGAATTATAAACCCAGCGGAACCGTGTCCTGCGACCTCCGCATAATAAACCTCGCCCTCCATCTTCCATCGCCGACCTGTCGGACGGCCGTGCCCCTTGCTAGGCTCATATCACTCCTTGGCATTACGGTCCCGGCAGGTCCGGTGTTCTCATTGGCGGAGGGCCATGATCCGTGCATTCCATCCTTGATTCTTCTTCTGCAAGCACTTCTGACGCGGCAGTCATTAACAGACTACATACTAGTTTTATATCCTCTAATGGTCATGTGATGGACTGAGGAGAAATACCTCGAGACCCCCTCTACTCCCGTCGGAGTAAAGGGTTTGGGGTTGGCGTTAGAATAACCAGAGTAATCTGATTACTTCTAACACCAACCGAAGGGCCTCAAGGGTCAGGATCTTGTTGTGGTAACGTTCGTCCTGACCCTCATCTTTTTTAGACATTTTCATGCCCTCCAATGAGGTGACAGAAAGTCGTCGACCACAGGACCGAAGCCACCATGGTTGGCTTCTTCCTGACGGTCCGGCCCACAGTTTTCACATATATGATGACTAACTACAATGTTACAACAAGAAATCTCGAAATTCTGGTTAAAACTTATATATACACAACATATGTTAGTACATGGTTATACTTTTTAAATATTAGAATTCAGTTATACCTGACATGAGAAGAGACGAGATAATCATCAACTCGACCATAGCATCGCTCGGCAACAGCTTCTGCATCCCGATCACCAAGAACGAGGTCGCACTCATCGATGCCCACAAGGGTGATGACCTTGAAGTGCACATCATCGTCAAGGGGAGGGTAAACGAGGACTGACCGCTGAAGGGTCTATCGCGTCCTGACCATCTTACGGGTGATGAAGCCCCAAGACATCGAATGTACCGTAGGTGCAGGCACGTTCAACGCACCGGCACCCGTCCGACGCGCTTATGTCCAGTCAGACAAATCACCGCAAAGTGTTATACGCATCCCCCTCATAACGATGAATCATGACGGATATCATGATTCGCAAGAGGAAGCGGATGAGAGAGAAGGAGATCAAGGCCCTTTCCAAGAACCTCCAGGAGATCTTCGGGGTCCCGGTCTTCGACGAGCGCGATGCCGTGGACATGGCCGAGAGCTCGGATTTCAATGTCATCTTCGTCGGTCAGGATATCCTTGGGATCGTCTACGAGGAGAAGCCCTTCCTCACGATCAGGGGGCTCCTGAAGTACAGGCCCGAGGCGAGGTCGGTCACGGTCGACATGGGCGCGGTGCCCTTCGTCACCAACGGTGCCGACGTAATGGGGCCCGGCATCCTCGACGCCGACGACTCGGTGCAGGAAGGGGACCTGGTCTGGATCAAGGACGTGAAGAACGGTGTGCCTCTGGCCATCGGCAAGGCCCTCCGCTCCGGAACGGATCTGAAGAGCAAGGCCGGAGGGAAGGCGATCAAGACCATCCACTTCGTCGGCGACAAACTCTGGAAGTCCGGGGAATGAGATGGAGCGCGCCAAGGCCATCCAGGACCCGGTCCACGGGAACATAATCGTGGACGGCATCTATCTGGATGTCATGGACCGCCCGGAGATGCAGAGGCTCAGGTCCATCAGGCAGCTGGGCCTCGGCAACCTGGTCTTCCCCGGCGCCAATCACACGCGTTTCGAGCACTGCCTCGGAACCTATCATCTCTCAGGCCGCATGGCATCAGCCATCGGATTGGACAGGGAGGATTCCGACACCGTCAGGATGGCCGGACTCCTGCACGACGTCTGCCATCCTCCGTTCTCGCATTCCCTGGAATCGGTCATGGAGAGGGCGACGGGGCTGGACCACATGGACCTGGCCCGCTCGCTGATAACCGGGAAGGTGCCTAACCATAAGGCCATCGACGACGACCTCTTCGACGGCCTCCCGCCGATAGGAGAGATCGTCTCCAGGGAGGGGATAGATCCGGAGGAGGTCTGCAACCTCATCGCCTATCCGGACTCCGCTTCGGACAACCTCGATTCCTTCATGGGCAAAAATGATTACTTCCCGTCCAAGGACTATGCGCATCAGATCATCCATGGCCCGGTCGATGCGGACCAGATGGACTATCTCATGAGGGACGCCCACTACACCGGGATCTCACACGGAACCATCGACTGCGACAGGCTGATCAACACGATGAAGGTCCACAACGACCGCATTGTCATCAAACGTGGAGGCACCACGGCCGCCGAAGGGCTGATGGTCTCCCGCTCGCTTATGTACACTTCGGTGTACTTCCACGAGACCACCAGGATAGCCCAGAAGATGCTGGTGAAGGCCGTTGAGGATTCCGATGCGGACCTCTCGCAGCTGTATCTCTGGACGGATTCGGACCTTCTGCAGAGTGTGATCTCATCCGGAGGGAAGGCATCCAACTGCATCCGCAGGATCATGAACCGTGACATCAACAAGAAGGCGTTCGCGGTCTACAGCGCGGACATGACAGAAGATGTGGCATCCAGGCTGATCGAGTTCGCATCCGAGGAGGGATCAGCCCGCCTGGAGCAGGAGATATCGGATCAGTCGGGCGTGGATGCGTTCCACATTGGGGTGGAGACCACGTCCAGGTCGAACCTGCTCTCCACGATGAACATCGGGAAGACGGACGTTTCCATAATGGACGACGAGGGGAAGATAAGGTCCCTCACACGCTTCTCGCCCATAGCAAGGGCGCTGCAGTCCAGGAACCCTTACTCCTGGGCGATACTCGTATCCGCTCCGGCCCCGTTCAGGGACCAGGTGGAGAAGGCCGCCAGGAAGGTCCTGGGGCTCTGATCATCCTTTTATGACGCCTATCGGCGTGAGCTTGGCGACCTTCGCGGTGAGCCCTGCGTTGCAGACGACCTCGATGACCTGGTCCACATCCTTGTAAGCACCGGGAGCCTCTTCGAGCACACCCTCGGTGGATGCGTTCCTGAGGTAGATGTCGTTGGACTCCATCTCCTTCATGACGCCGTCCATGGTCATCTTCTTTATCGCCGCCGACCTGGACATCTGCCTTCCTGCACCGTGGCAGGTGGATCCGAATGTCTGCTCCATGGAGCCCCTCCTACCAGCGAGGACGTACGTGCCGACCTTCATGTTGCCGGGGATGATGACCGGCTGCCCGACATCCCTGTACCTCAGAGTGATCTCGGAGCGTCCGGGAGCGAATGCGCGGGTCGCACCCTTCCTGTGGACCAGGACGTCCTCATGGTGCCTGTCGATGTCGTGCCTCTCCTTCTTGGCGATGTTGTGCGCCACATCGTAGACGACATCCATGCCCATGTCCTCTGCGGACTGGCCCAGGATCTTCTCGAAGGATTCCCTGGTCCAGTGGGTGATCATCTGCCTGTTGGCCCAGGCGTAGTTGGCGCCGCAGCACATGGCCTTGTAGTAATCGTCTCCCAGCTTGGAGTCGAGGGGCGCGCAGGCCAGCTGCCTGTCTGGAAGGTTCACCGAGTTCTTCTTCACGTAGCGCTCCATCTCCTGCAGGTAATCCGTGGCGATCTGGTGGCCGCAGCCCCTGGAACCGCAGTGGACGGTGATGGCGAGTGTGCCCTGCTTCAGGCCGTACACCTTGGCTGTGGATTCATCGAATATGTTCTCCACAAGGTCGACCTCGAGGAAGTGGTTCCCCGATCCGAGGGATCCCAGCTGGGGGAGCCCTCTCTTTCTGGCCTTGTCGCTGACCGTGGTGATGTCCGCGTCCTGCATGTGGCCGGACTCCTCGGTCACCTCAAGGTCCTTCTCCCATCCGTAGCCGTTCTCCACAGCCCATTCGGACCCGACGGCGAGGATCTCGTCCAGCTCCTTGTATCCGACATGGGTGAGGCCCTTGGATCCGAGTCCGGAAGGGACGTTGTTGTAAAGTTCGTCTATCAGCGCGTTCTTCTTGTCGCCCAGGTCCTCGAGGGTGAGGTCAGTCTTGATCAGGCGGACTCCGCAGTTGATGTCGAAGCCGATGCCTCCGGGCGAGATGGAACCGGAGTTCTCCTCCACGGCCGCGACCCCTCCTATGGGGAATCCGTATCCCCAGTGGATGTCCGGCATGGCCATGGAGCTCCCGACGATCCCGGGCAGGCATGCGACGTTGGCGGCCTGCAGAGGGGCGTTGTCGGAGCGTATCTGCGAGAGCATGTCCTCGCTGGCGTAGATGATGGCGTTGGTTTTCATCCCTGTGGACTCATCCATTGGGATCTCCCATCTGTTGTCATCGATCTTGTTGAGCTTACCTTCCCAGGACATGATATCACGCACAAATCAGAACACAATAGGGGCCGGGACCGAGATTTGAACCCGAGTCAAGGGATCCACAGTCCCCTAGGATAACCAAGCTACCCTATCCCGGCCATGTTGTAAGGCCAGCTATTAGATTCCCTTACATAAAGATATCGTTCTCAGGCCCGCGGCGCCATCCGACACGGCATTTCAGTATAGTGGCGCAGTACGGCGGGCTCCTTGGGGGACGCTCAGTCTCCTCGGAGACGCCGCATGTGCCTGATTCGATGAAGGAACAGTTGGTTTCAGTCCCTTACGAGCTTGTAGGTCATGAAGAATACTTCATCATCAGTGCCTTTGATCTCGACCCAAGGCGAGACCTCCATGCCGAGGATCTCTCCCTTGGTCCCGGAATCGAACATGATCTTATCGTCCTCGACCTTCCAGGGGAATCTCTCGTACACGATGTAGTCCTCGTAGGCTTCCATCTCGCCGGATGCTATCAGCTCGTCGACCTCCTCTTGAGACATGTCGTCCGGCTTCTCCAGCATCATCAGGATCTCGCCTCCTTCCGTGAACATGACCTTGCTCATGTACAGGTCCTTGTCATCGACGCTCTCGTCGGCCAGTAGGTCCTCGACGGACCTCCAGGTCTGGTTGAGGTCCGGATCCATGAACAGGACCTCCTTTATTTTCCATCTTCCCACGACGTTGATAGCCATGCAGTCGAATCTGCATGCTTCTTATATAACGGATGTTGACTCCGACCGGTATCGGGCATTCGACGATCGGTGGTGCGGCTTCTTCTTGAGGATGTCCGGTATGTTGTACATGTAGTCCAGGACGCTCAGCGCCTCGGGATGCTTCTCGGCGTATTTCCTGAAGCCATGGAATATTCCGGCATTGATGAAGAGTATCGACGACAGCACCAGCCCGATCCCCAGCGCATTCTGTACGGACAGGATCTCACCGAAGACCAGCGCCCCGATCACTGTCGCGGAGACGATCTCCATCAGCGCCACGACCGAGATGGTCGTCGGGAGCAGGTACTTGACGGCCCAGGCTTCGAGATATAAGGGGATGAACGACGCGACTATTCCGAGGCCCAGGATGTAAGGCCACTCGCCCAGGTCGGTGACTGTATCTGCGATCAGACCGTAGTCGATGAACGGCAGGACCATCAGGGTCCCGAACAGGGCGCTGTAGAGCAGATACGCGGCCGGGTCGTAGCCCTTGCTGTAGCTGACCGTCCCGCCCAGCATGTAGATGCCAAGGGTCAGACCCGAGATCAGGGCCATGATGATGCCTTCTGCAGTCGCGCTGCCGTCCGAGAAGACTCCGCCGGTCAGCAGGGTGCATCCGATGAAAGCGATGATCATGGCGGCGATCTTCCGCGGTGTGATCGCCTCCTTGAACAGGAAGAACGACAGGATCAGCACATAGTACGGGGAGGTCATCTGTAGCATCGTCGCCAGGGACAGAGGGGTGTTCCCCAATGCGAAGAAGAACAGTATGTCCGAGATCAGCTTGAACACGCTGAACATCAGGATGAGCAGCATGCCCTTCAGACCTATCCTGAGGGCACCCTTATTGAATATCAGGAGAAAGGGCAGGATCACGGCGGTCATGACGGCCGTGCGCAGCAACGATATCATAATGGGGTCGAATCCGAGAGCGTTGAAATGACGGGTGAAGATCCCCAAAAAGCCGAAGAAACTGCACCCGATGGCCAGTAGGATCACAGCCTTCGTCGTGGTTGAATTCATGATCCCTCTCTCCCCGTATACTCAAGTCGTTCCCAGGTCCCGCGGTCCGTCAACAGAGGTCCGAACCGCCCTTTCAAAATGGTTTCGGCGAGGGGGATGTCCCCCTCAGGCCGTTCATTCCTCGGTCTTCTCCTCGGCAGGGGCCTCGGTGGAGCTCGAGTAGATCTCGTTGTCTCCCTCCGGGGGCTTCACCGTGAAGAAGATTCCGATCACGATCTGCAGCAGGATGATGAACATTCCGCACAGGAACGAGAAGTCCACGCTGTTGGCGAAGGACAGGAGGATGTTCTGGGCATCCGCCGCGATCGCGAAGTCTATGGGTCCTGCGATGCCTGCGGCGATGTTCTGGAACGCTTCGGCTAGGTCGTCGAGGACACCGGCGCTGTGGCTGACGTTGTCGAAGACGATCTGGGAAACGTTGTTGTGCAGTTCGTCGGTGATCTTGCTTCCGATCAGCACCGCGAAGATGGCGGTACCGATGGTCGCACCGACGGAACGGATCAGGTTGACGGCGGATGTGGTCATTCCCATCTCACGCACCGTCGAGCTGTTCTGCACACCGGTCATCACGACGGCCATCATGCATCCCAGTCCGAATCCGAGCAGGAAGAGACAGAGCGCATAGTAGGTCAGCGTGGAGTCCACGGTCAGCTTGGACATCATGTACATGGATGCGGCGGTGATGATGGGTCCGGCGATGAGCCAAGGCCTGTAACCGGTCCTGTTGAGGAAGTGTCCGCTGGCGGTCGCCGTGATCATCATACCCGCGACCATGGCCAGCGAATACTCCGCTGCGGTCAGGGTGTTTCCGTCCATCAGGATGGTGACGGCGAACATTGACGAGTAGGTCATCGCTCCCATCATTCCGATACCGAAGATGAACATGAACACGGCAGCGAGGACGACTGTCCTGTTGTGGATGAGGTGAGGCGAGAGGATAGGCTCCTTCGCACGCTTCTCGACGAGCACGAACACTGCGAGCAGGACGAGCGCCAGGGCGGTCATTCCGAGGGACTCCGCGCTGACCCATTCGAAGTCGTTGCCTCCCCACTGGAAGAGCAGGAGGATGTCGATGAGGAACGCGGAGAGCAGTGCGATACCGATGTAGTCGATGGTGGGCTTCTCGTGCTGCTCGGGCGTCGGGAACTTCTTCAGGGTGAGGAGGAACGCGGCGATCGCCAAAGGCAGGTTGATGTAGAAGCACCAGTGCCATGAGATGTTCTCGGTGATGTATCCTCCGATGAGGGGGCCGATACCGCTTCCGATACCGAAGATGGCTCCGAGGATACCCTGCATCCTTCCCCTCTCGTGAGGTGCGTACAGGTCGGCGACGGCGGCCGTCGCGACGGGGATCAGGATACCTCCGCCCAGTCCCTGGAGACCGCGGCAGACGATGAACATCTCCATGTTGGTGGAGAATCCCGCGAGGACGGATCCTGCGGTGAATGTAGCGAGACCTACGAGGAAGAGGGGCTTCCTTCCGTACAGGTCGGAGAGCTTTCCTGCGATGGGGATCATCACGGTCTCGCAGAGCAGATAGATCGTGATCATCCACGAATACAGCGAGGATCCGTGGAGGTCACCGACGATGGTCGGTCCGCAGGTACCCACGATGGTACCGTCGAAACAGGCCGTAAGCATCGCCAGGATCAGTCCGAGCATGATCATCTTACGGACCCTGGGATCGATGTTCTTGTAGGTGATTTGTTCGATTGCCATAGAGTTAAACCCTTCTGATAGCGAGGCGATAATGATTCACTATATAATAGGGGCGTACAATTAATTCATGATATCTAACTCTCTGCCGGGCGAATTGTTCTTCGGGAAGGCCTTCCGACCTCTCGTCACTATTAAAAATGGTTTTGCGATGCCGTTCCTATGGCAAAGAAGAACCTGATCTCTGTGGTCGACATGAAGGACGAATGGCCTGATCTCGTCGACCTCGCTATCAAACTCAAAGCGGAGCGCGGTCACCACGGCGATCCGCTCAAGGGAAAATCCCTCGGTATGATTTTCGAGAAGCCCAGCACAAGGACGAGGATCTCCTTCGATGTGGCGATCACCGAGCTCGGAGGACACGCGGTGTATCTCGACGAGTCCAAGATGCAGATCGGTGTCCACAGCGAGACGATGGAGGACACCGCCCGTGTGATGAGCCGCTTCGTGCACGGCATCATGTACCGCGCATTCGACTACAAGATGATGGACAAGCTCGGGGACTGGGCATCCGTCCCGGTCATCAGCGGTCTCGACAACCTCGAGCACCCCTGCCAGGCACTGGCCGACATGGTCACCATCAAGGAAAAGCTCGGAGGGTTCAGGGGCAAGAAGCTCGTGTACCTCGGGGACGGTAACAACGTGTGCAACTCCCTGCTGTACGCATGTGCGATCATGGGGATAGACATGGTCGCCTGCTGCCCCGCGATCAGGATGCCCAACGCAGAGATCATGTGGAACGCGTCCAAGATCGCGGAGGCCAATGGATCCAAGATCATCGCATCCCATGAGCCCGAGAAGGCCTGTGTGGATGCGGACGTCCTCTACACGGACACATGGATCTCCATGGGCGACAAGACCTCCGAGGAGGAGGCCATCAAGATCTTCAAGCCCTATCAGATCAACGACGACCTGGTGTCCATCGCCAAGCCCACCTGCATCGTGATGCACTGCCTCCCCGCACACCGCGGACAGGAGATCACCAACGAGGTCATGGAGGGTCCGCACAGCGTCGTGTTCGACCAGGCGGAGAACAGGCTCCACGCCCAGAAGGCGGTCCTGTACACCCTGATGAAGGATTGAAATCAGCTTATCTGGGAGGAGATCAGTTCCTCGACGGTGTCGAGGAAGGTCTCCTTCCTTTCTTTTGGAATCGTTGCCGAGCCCGAGACGGTCTGACCGATCCCGGAGCCGCCCACCGACATGGCCGCCTGCCTCAGGATCGACAGGTCGAGGCCCTTGCCCGCAAGGTCCCTGTTGGCCTTGGCGGATATCTTCGTAACATCTCCCGAATCGGCCATGCCGAAGAGAGGGAGGTTGCGCCTGCATTCGGGCGAGTTGAGAATCATTCCCGTGACCGCATCCAGAACGGAATCCTTCACGTTGTCCTCACCGTCGAAGAACTGAATGAACCTGCGCTCCCTGATGAGGTGGTTGCCCTTGATGTACGACACCGCGGACGATATGTTGCGCCTGTGCTCCGCCCTATGCGTCTCCGCATCCCTCAGGGCATCGGGGTCGCCTTTGCAGATCCTCATCCCGGTGTCCGCATCATCGTACCTTCCGCAGGAGTTCAGGATGTTGGAGAACTCCCTCGCATCCCTCAGCCCTGTCCCTTTCGGGTATCCGGGCAGGGTGTACGCCTCCCCGTATATCCTGTTCTGATCGGACATCTCCAGCGGGGACAGGATGTTGTCGATTATGCGTTCCTTCTCGTCCCGGTCCAGGTCGTTCCAGCACCTCATCCTGCCATCGGAGTTCAGCGGTATGTTCAGGAACTCCAGCATCTCCATGCATCCGGAGGGGTCGTCGGTGAGGCCCTGCAGCGGCGGGTCGTTGCAGTACTGGAAGAACTGTACGATGGGGCGGGTCTCCCTGCCGAAGAGGCGGAGGTCCTGCTCCACTATCAGATCCCCGTTCTGGACCGCATCGGACATTATCGTCTTGTTCAGGCCTACCAGCCTGGATTCGCGTGAGTCCTGACCGTCCCCCACGGCGCCGACCACCGCCAGGTGGGCGAGGTCCCTGTTCCCCTCATCGACCTTCCTGGACAGGAGGTAGGTCATCCCTGCACCGCTGACATCGGAGGAACCGTCGAATCCGTACGCATACGGGTTCAGATGGTCTATGGATGCGAAGCTGTCCAGGACCGTCTGCTTCCTTCTCCAGTTGGGGTCGGGGGTGTGATGGTCTGTTATTATCAGGTTCTGCCTGGTGAACTCCGACAGGTTGGCGCTGCCGAGGTCGCACAGCCATACGAAATCCTCCTCGGCGGTGTTTATCATCCTTATCAGGTCGTCGTCGACAGTATTTATGAAAACCGTACGCCGGGGGATCCCCATGCGCTCCAGCGTGATGTCCGCTATGGATCCCGCGGATATGCCGTCGGCATCGGAACGGGATACGATCAGAGCGCTCTTAGCTCTCTTGAGGTCGGAGGAGGCGCGTCCGAGGTCCCTCCCGAGACGGGCGAGGTCACCATTCGAATCCTGCATGCTCCTTCACCAGTTTGCCGTAGATCACGCCGGCTATGTACTCGAGGTTGATGGTATCCGCCCTGTTGTATTCCGTGAGGATACGGAGCGCATCCTCGTCGCCGTGGCGCTCCCACTGATGCCACAGATGCACCGCCATGGCGCCGTCCACGCCCTCGATGTCGTCGTCCCTGGTGATGCCGAGCTCTATCTCCAGAGGTTTCAGCCCTCCCTTGAACCCGACCTTCCTCGATGCGAAGCGCAGGTCGAACTGCGGGATGTCGAAATCGACGGCAGGGAAGCTGTTCCTCAGGACGGGGATGTCGAAGCAGCTGCCGTTGAACGTGACGAGCATCTTGGAACCCTCGAGGGCCTTAGAGAGCGATTCCGAATCAAGATCTATGCCCTCGGTCAGCGTGTAGGTGCGGTCCTTGCGGTGGACGGTGACCACCGTCACCAGGGAATCCCTGCTGAGGCCGTCGGTTTCTATGTCCAGGTAGGCCGCATCGTCCTTGAAATGGTCGTACATCCTCCAGTGATCGGATTTCGGCACGATGTCCCCCAGTGAGAAGGCATCGCCGTCCTTCAGGAGCTCGTCGGCCTGCATTATCAGAGGATCGTACTTCTCCTTCATCGCGGGCCTGACACACCCGATGCTGTCCGCCGACAGGAAATCGTCCCATGAGAGGATGCCCGATCTCCAGATGTCCTTCTCTTTCTTGGCACCGACGGAAGGCAGCATCACGAAAGTGTGTTCTATCATCTGTCCGGGGTAATGATTGAACTGTTTTATAGCTACACCCTTTTAGCGGATGCCATGAGGGAGAAGGAGATACTGCCGGGTGTGAGGATCACCAATGATAGGTGCCTTATCCTCGATGACGGGCCCACCGTCGTCGTGGGGGATCTCCATCTCGGATATGAGAGGGCGCTCGAACAGGAGGGACTGTATCTCCCGCGCATCAACACCGATTCCATCAGGGAGTCCCTCAACGATATCCTTTCCAAATACGAGCCGAAGAGGGTGGTCCTCCTCGGGGACATCAAGCATGACTTCAAGCGCGCCGGGTACGAGGAGAAGAACGAGGTCCGCAGGATCTTCAGCCTTCTCGCAGAGGAATGCCAGGTGGTGGCCGTTAAAGGCAACCACGACAACTACCTCCAGAACATAGTGGCTGACATGGGGTTCCTGGTGGTTGACTATCTGGACGTCATGGGGTACCGCCTGGAGCACGGTCATGCCGATTCCGGCGTCAGACCGGTTATCATCGGCCACGAGCACCCTTCCGTGAGGATCCCTGGCACCGTAGGCGGAGGGCTGAAGCTCCAGTGTTTCGTCCATGCCGAGAAGGACGGGGTCATAGTGATACCGCCGTTCAGCCCGTTCGCATCGGGGAACGACCTGGTCCTCGACAAGGACTGCGTGATGGCCCCCGCGCTCAGGGATTCCGACTTCAGGAACGCCCGCCTGTACGGGGTTACCGACATGGGGCTCATGGATCTAGGCACGTTATCGGACGTCTCGGACATCTCGTTATGAGAGTTGGATTATACGTACAACTAGTTGAAGCCATACTAATTTAAGGTACGGTCTTAACTGACTTTGGATACGGTCAGAAAATTCGGTTTTTGTTAAATATGATAAAGGGTATGCGAAATACAGGAGTATTCATTATGGCAATGACACCTAGAGAGAGAGTACTTGCTGCACTGAAACAGGAATCCCTGGACAGGCCCCCTGTCGCGGTTTTCACACAGTCAGCAACAATAGCACAGATGGACGCAGTCGGAGCAGCATGGCCCGAGGCTCACAAGAACCCCGACCTCATGGCAAAGCTCGCAGCCGCACAGGCGGACCACAACGGTGCCGAGTGTGTCAGGGCAGCATTCTGTCTCACAGCCGAGACAGAGACTCTTGGAGCAAAGGTCGCAGTCGACAAGAAGGACGCTGCACCCATGATCAAGGAGCACCCTCTCCACTTCGATGCAATGAGCGGCGAGTTCGATGACCCCGCTGCAAAGCTCATGTCCCCCGAGGAAATGGTCAAGACCGGCAGGCCTGCAGTCGTTATCGAGGCCGTCGAGAAGCTGAAGAAGTCCCACGGCGAGAACTACGCTGTCGTCGCAGGAAACACCGGAGTCATCACACTTACCGGAAACATGTGCAACACCGAGAACATCATCTTCGGTATCCTCATGTGCCCCGACGAGGTCGACAAGTGGCTCAAGGTCATGACCCCCTACGTCAGGACATACACCGAGGCCCTGTGGGCAGCCGGAGCGGACTGTGTCCAGTGTTCCGAGCCTACCGGATCCACCGACATGCTCGCACCTGACATGTTCGACCAGTACGTCGGACAGCACGTCGGACCTGCACTCAAGCCCGGAAAAGACAAGTACTCGATCCTCCACATCTGCGGTAACACCGAGCCCATCCTTGAGATGATGGTCAAGACCGGAGTCACCGGAATCTCGATCGAGGAGAAGGTCGCACCTGAAGTCGCATGCGGAAAAGTCGGCGGAAAGACCTGTATGGTCGGAAACGTCGGATCGGTCATGCCTCTGTTCCAGGGAACACCCGAGCAGGTCAAGGAGGCAGCAATCCGCTCTGCAAAGGCCGGATTCAACATCATCTCCTCCGGATGCGGTATCGCACCTGCAACACCCGACGAGAACTACACCGCAATGGTGCAGGCTATCAAGTCTCTCGGCAACTGATTTCAAACTCATTCCCCCCGAAAGGGGGGCCAACTTCCAATTTTAATATCTATATGGCCATTCACGGTCCATGTCAGAAGTTCTAGCCAGGAATGCGGAGTACGCGGATGTTCTGAAGAGTGTCCTGAAGCTGAGATACGAACCTGTCGCTATCCGTCTGGTCAGGGAGGACGAGGAGTTCCCCCAGGGGCTCGAGGCCCCCGAGGCGCAGATGAGTCACTGTCAGTCGGTCTTCAAGGCGAAGGACGGAGCCTGCCTTAAGATGCCTCTGGAATGCCACAACTGCATGGTCGGCGCGTCGGCCCTCGGTCTCATCGAGACATCGGAGAAGATCGCATCGGGAGAGTTCCATGCCGGTCTGGGGATGCACGATTCCGCCCAGGCGGCGTCCAAGATGATCGCCGACCGCAAGATCGTCCCGTTCAAGGCCAAAGGCACTGCGGTATGTCCCCTGTCCAAGGCGGATTTCGTTCCGGACATCGTGGCGATAGACGACATCCCCGAGAGGGTCTATTGGATCGTCCCCCTCATGACCGCTGAGAAGGGAGGCCGTGCGCAGTTCAGCACATCGCCTTTCCAGTGTGCCTGTGAGGACGTGACCTCGATGCCGATCTGCACCGGGGAGCCTAATGTGTCCCTCGGATGCTTCGGATGCAGGAAGAAGACGGACATGAAGCCCGATGAGATCGCCTGCGGTATCCCGTACGGCCTGATCCCGGGTTACGTCGAGCATCTCAAGAAGTACGAATCTGGAGTGATGACGAAGGCGAAAAGGGACTGATCATACTTGAGTGGGATGGGTAATCCATCCCCTCAAAAACGGTTTATAAACTCTCGTTCGAAATGTTAGATTATTCATCCAACCTACCAAATTTATAAATATAACACCCTGAAACGATTATTCAGATCGGTGTTTTCCTGTGCATTTTCGACTAAAAACATTAGTCATGTTAACGGCTGTTATAGCCAGTAAATACTGTTCCTTTAAATCCAAAGAGAATATTCAGAAAATTGCAAGGGGTATGCGAAATTGCAAGATTTCGCAGAAAAAAATTATTGAACAAGGAGGTATGAAATGCCAAAATACGAGGACGTAATCGACTTGTATGACGACAACGGAAAACGTATCGCTAAGGATATCCCGTTGGAAGCAATCAGTCCATTGCGCAACGAAGCGATCAAGAAGATCGTGTCTTTGACAAAGAGGACAATCGCAGTCGACCTCGCCGGAATCGAGAAGGCTCTCAAGTCCGGCTCTGTCGCTGGTGCGGTTATCAAGGGCAAGGAAATCGACATCCCGCTCGTCAAGAACGCAAACAAGATCGCTAAGATCGTCAAAGAGAAGATCCAGGTCTATGACGGTGACGGCACAGAAGTAGCCGTCAAGGGCAACAGGCTCGTCGCCATTGTACCTGAGGCAAGGATGAGCGCAGGAATCGAGTACACAACAGGATTCACATCCGTTGCGGCAGCAACCACAGAGGCTATCATCGACGAGTTCAAGATCCCGATGTACGAGGCCAACATGGTCAAGGCAGCCGTTTGGGGAAGATACCCCCAGACAATCAACTTCCAGGGTGCCAACGTCAAGTCGATCCTCGAGGTTCCTCAGAACAACGAGGGTGCTGGATTCGCACTCAGGAACATCATGGCAAACCACGTCGTTGCACTCGTCAACAGGAACGCAATGCAGGGAACAGCCCTGTCTGCCATCTTCGAGCAGTGCGGATCCTACGAGATGGGTGACCTCATCGGAAACTTCGAGAGGGGCGGACTTCTGGCTCTCGCTTACGAGGGACTCAACGCCAACAACATGTTGTACACGCTCGTCAAGAAGAACGGTAAGACCGGAACTGTCGGAACTGTTATCGAGTCCCTCATGGACAGGGCAATCACCGACGGCGTCATCAAGGTGAAGGAGACACTCCCCAGCGGATACAAGGTCTACACGACCAAGGACCTCCCTCTCTGGAACGCATACGCAGCAACCGGAATGGTCGCCGCAGTCATGGTCAACATCGGAGCAGCAAGGGCAGCACAGGGAGTTCCCGGAACAGTCCTGTACTACAACGATCTGCTCGAGCACGAGTCCGGACTTCCCGGTGTCGACTACGGTCGTGCGGAAGGAGTCGGAGTCGGTATGTCATTCTTCTCTCACTCCATCTATGGAGGAGGAGGACCTGGTCTGTTCCACGGAAACCACGTTGTGACCAGGCACGCAAAGGGAGTCCTTATCCCCGCAGTGACAGCAGCTAACTGTCTCGATGGAGGAACACAGACCTTCTCCGCAGAGGCCACATCCGGTCTCTTCAAAGAGGTCTTTGGTGATGTCGAGGAGTTCGCGAGGCCCATGCAGTGCGTAGCTGCAGAGGCTAAGAAGGTGAAGAAGAAACTGTGAGGACCTTGTATGGTATCTAACCCCCCAGCAGACTACGCAGGCGTTCCGCTTCCGGAAGTGCAGATCATCACCAACCGTCTCCTCAGCGCAGAGACGACTGAGGCGGTCCTGAACAAGCTCGATGTCATCGAGGGCGTCAGGCAGATCAACATGACTGGTGAGAGCATCCCGAAGACCATCAACAGTGGTCCGGCGAAAGGACTTCCGAACAACCATACGGAACGCAAGGTCATCAACGTCAACGGACGTGAGATGGAGCTCCGCTACCTTGTGGGAGCTTTCTACATCGAGCTCGAGGTCGCCGACGAGGCTGAACTCGACGACAAGCTGGAAGAGATCAAGGCTGCATGCGATTCATGCATAGAGTTCGGCTACGTTCTCAACGTGGGTAGATATTCGAAATACAAGCCCACACTTCATGATTATAGGAGTGAATAAAATGGCATACAAGAGACAGTTCTATCCTGGAGATTCAATCCCTGCAAAGAACAGGCGCAGATACATGGATCCCAAGGTCAAGTTGAAGAAGCTCCGTGACGTTCCTATGGACGATGTCGTCAGGATCATGGGACACAGGAACCCCGGAGAGGATTACAAGTCCATCCACCCCCCAATCGAGGAGGGCAAGGAGCCCGAGTGCCCCATCAGGAAGCTCGTCGTCCCCATCGAGGGAGCAAAGCACGGAGACCGTGTAAGGTACATCCAGTTCACAGATTCCGTCTACTTCGCACCCATCTCCCCCTACCAGAGGGCATGGATGTATCTCTCCAGGTACAGGGGAGTCGACACCGGAACACTGTCCGGAAGGCAGATCATCGAGGTCCGTGAGAGGAACCTCGAGATCATGGCGAAAGAAATGATCGACAACGAGACCTTTGACCCCGCCCTCACAGGAATCAGGGGAGCAACCGTCCACGGACACGCATGCCGTCTCGACGAGAACGGACTGATGTTCGACGGATGGCAGAGGTACCAGTGGGACGCCAAGAAGAAGGAAGTCGTCTACGTCAAGGACCAGGTCGCAATCCCCCTCGACAGGAAGATCTCCGTTGGTAAGCCCGCATCACAGGCTGACCTGAAGAAGAGGACAACCATCTTCAGAGCAGACGGCGTTGACATGAGAGAGGACAAGGAAGTAACAATGTACGGACTCAGGATCCACAAGCTGAGGACACTCGGCGGTTACCAGCCTTGGGCATTTAAGGAGTGATTTACATGGCAACAAAACAGAAGTTATTCATGGATGCATGTAAGAAGAAGTTCAAAGAGGAACCCACTGACAGCTCCACCAAATACTACTGCTTTGGTGGATGGAAACAGTCCAAGTCCAAAGTCGAGTTCCAGAAGACAGCAGAAGCGATCGCAAAGAAGCGTGGAATCCCCATGCTCAACGAGGACATCGGAGTTCCTCTCGGACAGAGGTCCTGGATGCCCTACCAGCTGTCCCACACGGACATCTACGCTGAGGCAGATGACCTGCACTGTGTCAACAACACAGCCATCCAGCAGGCATGGGATGACATCAGGAGGACCGTCCTCGTCGGACTCGACTCCCCCCACCAGACAATCGAGAGAAGGCTCGGAAAGGAGGTAACACCTGAGACCATCACCGCTTACATCGAGACCGTCAACCACACAATGCCTGGAGGAGCCGTCGTTCAGGAGCACATGGCTGAGATCAACCCCGCTCTCGCATACGACTCCTACGTCAAGGTCTACTCTGGAGACGACGAGCTCATCGATGAGATCGACCCCAGGTTCGTCATCGACATCAACAAGCTCTTCCCCAAGGACCAGGCCGAGCAACTCAAGAAGGCAATCGGAAAGACTCTCATGCAGGCAGTCCGTGTCCCCACAATCGTCGGAAGGATCATGGATGGAGCAACAACCTCCAGGCACGCCGCAATGCAGATCTCCATGGCTTTCATCTCCTCCTACAAGCTCGCAGCAGGAGAGGCAGCCATCGCCGACTTCGCATACTCCGCGAAGCACCTTTCGATCAACATGGGTACCATGATGCCTGCAAGGCGTGCAAGGGGACCCAACGAGCCCGGAGGAATCCCCTTCGGATTCATGGCAGACATGGCACAGTCCGACCGTGTCCACCCCGATGACCCTGGACGCGCAGCACTCGAGGCAGTCGCCCTCGGAGCAGCCGTCTTCGACCAGGTCTACCTTGGTGGATACATGTCCGGAGGAGTCGGATTCACACAGTATGCAACCGCTGCATACACCGACAACATCCTCGAGGACTACGTCTACTACGCCATCGACCACATCAAGAGCAAGTACGGAGGATTCTGCAAGCTCGACCCCAAGGACATGGACAAGCTCATGAAACTCGGAGACGAGATCAACTCCTACGCACTCGAGATGTACGAGAGGTACCCCGCCATCATGGAGGCCCACTTCGGTGGATCCCAGAGGGCAACAGTCGCCGCAGCATCCACCGGTATCGCCGGAGCTATGGCAACTGGAGTAGCTGACTGCGGACTGAACTGCTGGTACCTGTCCATGCTCCAGCACAAGGAGAGGACCGGAAGGCTCGGATTCTACGGATACGACCTGCAGGACCAGTGCGGTTCCGCCAACTCCTTCGCATACAGGTCCGATGAGGGTCTGCCGATGGAGGTCCGTGGACCTAACTACCCCAACTACGCAATGAACGTCGGACACCTTTCCGGATACACCGGTATCCCCAAGGCAGCACACGTTGCCCGCGGAGATGCCTGGACTGCCAACCCCCTCGTCCGTGTCGCATTCGCAGACCCCGCACTGGTCTTCGACTTCGCCAACGTGACCAAGGAGATCGGCCGTGGAGCTCTCAGGGAGTTCCAGCCTGCCGGAGAGAGATCCGCAGTCATCAAGGGATGATCAGTTGCAGAACGGGGACCTCGTGAAGTACATGCCGACCTCAACGGTCGGTAAGATCACAGACATCAAAGAGAAGGATGGCGTGACCTGGGTCAGACTGGATTACACCGACCTCTACTATGATTCGGTGAACCTTGTACCTGCCGATCCGTCGGAGTACATTGAGGTCTCATTCAAGGAGCGTTCATCCTTCGAGAGAGGAATGAAATCGATAGAGGACATCAAAAGGGAGACCCAAGAGGTCGATATATCGGAGTTCATGCCCTCCGGAGGTGGATGATCCATCCCTAAACCTTTTCCCCAAACCCTTTACCCTCTTATTTTTGTGATTTTCAAAGATGATGAAGACGGCATGTATGCATTATTGCGTATAGTGCCGATGGGAATTATGAAGAACAGAATGGCCGCGCAGAACGTCGTCTGCGGGCCGGTGAATGTGTTTACATCCTGTTGAAAGCAACGAGGACGGAAGCGTATCTGGAGTCGTCCTCCAGTCCGTAGTAGAGCCTCATCATGCGGTCGCTGGTGGGTGCGGGGCTGCATGATATGACGTCCTTGCATCCGTTGCTCTCGTTGAGCTCGGGGAAAGATACAGGGGGCATGACGAACTGCTCGGATCCTCCTGCCTCCACTCCGAGGAAGCATACGAATCCGTCGCCCATCCACACAACGTCCTTACGGCCCTCGTACTTGTGCATGGTGAACGGGAAGACCTCCTCTCCGAGAAGGTTGCCGTTCGCACCTTCGAGTATGACCGTGGGTTCTGGCGGGGGCCTGAACCTCGGATCCTTCACTATGCATATGACGGCATCCCTCTCGAGCGCCTGAAGGAAACCCTGGTTGTCCACAGGGATGCTGCCCATGGATCTGACAGTGGACTCCTCCTCTCTCAGCTTCTCGAGGATCTCCCTGTCGAGGTAGAATGCGTACTTGACTCCTCTCAATCCGCGTACTATCTCCAGCGGTTTGTCGAGGCCTGCGTCCAAATCCTTAGCCATTAGTCTCATCTCTCTCAGTTGTCTGGCACATCATCATTTTCATGAAGCCTAATAAGGTTATCGACACCAGCCATGGAACGAATATCCACCACCCCTATCACGGCGATGGTGCGGTTGTCAAGTTCTATCGGGGTGACTATGACCCTGATCCCCTTGTACGGGCCCGAAGTGGCGATCCTCCTGATGGTCGTACCGCAGCGGATGACCTCCTCGAGGACCTCTCCGGTGTAGGCGTTGTCGATGACGGCTCCGTTCTCGATCCTGACGCCCAGGTTGTCCCTGTTCTTGGCGCAGACCGGGAGACCTCCCACGAGGTCGTGGATGGCGAATGCCAGCGAGAGGAGCTCTGAATTGTCGCTCCTCGTGGATATGATGTCCTTGATTCCGCGGGAGAGCTTGAGTCCTCCCATGATGTGGATGCCGGCTACGACCGCTCCGATCTCGGCCGATCTCTCCGTCTTGCCGGTCCCGATGACTATGACATCCTCGTTCTTCAGATTGAAGACCGATTTGATCTCGTTCTCGATCGAGGGCTCAACATGGTATTCGGAGCCGGGGAACATGAGCTTCCCTCCGACGTACACCAAGGTGGTGGCGCCTGTGGCCCCTGCCTCGATCGCGGCATCCCTCTCCTCGCATCCGTAGGAGACCATGTGGGCGACTCTGGGTATGCGTACGGCGAAGTTCTTCTCGCCGATCGTGAGCTCCGGCACGGATATGGGTGCCAGGTCCATGCGGGTCTTCTTCTTCAGGTCCATTCCGGCGCTGGTCAGGATGATCCCGCTCTTGTTGATGCTGATGATGCCCTGGTTCTGTAGCAGGGATATGATGGTCCTGGTGCTGCCCTCTCCGATGTCCAGCAGGGATGACAGCCTCTTCCTTCCGATGGTCTCCTCATCGTCGAGGTAGTAGATGGTCTTCCATAGGTGGTAATCATTGAATTTGGGGATCGGACCCCCCATCCTGCTGTTGGACATCATGATGGATGCATTGTGCATCCAATTTATATAATGTTTGCAATAGTTTAGTTTTCAACTATAATTACGCTAGTCCAGACATACACAGTCGCGCGCATAGTCTTTTAAGGGGCGAGGGTGTAGAGGGGAACATGGCTCAAGAGTCGGTAGAACTTTTGGTAATTGAGAATGTGAGCAAGTCCTTCGAAGGACGCGTCTCGCTCAACAACGTTAGTGCCAAGTTGACTACTGGTGACATCTTAGGATTAATCGGAAAGAGTGCTGCTGGAAAGAGCGTCCTCATCCACATTCTGAGGGGTAACGATGATTACAAGCCCGATTCCGGACGTGTAATCTACAACCTTAACCAGTGTAAGAAATGTGGCAACCTCGACCTTCCCTACAAGGGCAAGCCCTGTACACTGTGCGGCGGGGAGACCAACACGCAGGCCGTGGATTTCTGGTCCCTTAAGCATGACGACCCTCTCAGGCAAAACATAAAGGGTCGCATATCCATTATGCTCCAGAGGACATTCGCCCTCTTCGGAGACATGACCGTCATCGAGAACGTCATGGAGGCCATCCCCGAGGATGTAAAGGGGGACGACCGTATCCAGCGCGCGATCGAGATGCTGAAGCTCGTCGACATGACGCACAGGACCACGCACATCGCTAGGGACCTGTCCGGAGGAGAGAAGCAGCGTGTCGTCATGGCGAGGCAGCTGGCCAAGAGGCCCCTGCTGTTCCTTGCCGATGAGCCCACAGGAACATTGGACCCCACCACGGCGGAGACCGTGCACAGGGGATTGATCGACTACGTCAAGCAGAACGGCATCGCCATGGTGTTCGCATCCCACTGGCCCGAGGCCATCGACAGGATGGCGGACCAGGCCATGCTCCTGGATGCGGGTAACGTCGTCATGCACGGCGACCCCAAGGAGATCTCCCAGGCGTTCATGAAGGACTATCACTTCGAGAAGTCCTCCCACGGAAAGGTCGGTGACCCGCTCATCGTCTGCAACGATGCGAAGAAGCACTACTTCTCCGTCGTCAGAGGAGTGGTCAAGGCCGTTGACGGAGTCACATTCGACATCAAGGAGAAGGAGATCTTCGCGCTCGTAGGTTACTCCGGTGCCGGTAAGACCACCACGTCCCGTATGATCGCGGGAATGTCCCCCGCTACCGGAGGGGAGGTCAAGATCAGGATCGGTGACGATTGGGTCAACATGTCCGAGGAGGGATACGCCGGAAAGGGAAGGGCCACCCCATACATCGGATTCCTCCACCAGGAGTACACCCTCTATCCGTTCGACACTGTGCTGCAGAACCTGAGCACATGCATCGGAATGAAGATGCCCGCGGAGCTCGCAAAGGTCAAGGCCATCCAGGTGCTGATCAGCGTCGGATTCCCCAAGAACGACGTCGAGAAGATCCTGTACTCGTACCCCGATTCCCTGTCTGTGGGAGAATGCCAGAGGATCGCGTTCGCACAGGTCCTCATCAAGGAGCCTCGCATCATCATCCTGGACGAACCCACGGGAACCATGGATCCGATCACCAAGACGATCATCGCCAAGTCCGTCATCAGGGCGAGGGACACCCTCGGCGAGACCTTCGTCGTCGTCAGCCACGACATGGACTTCGTCCTGAACTGCTGCGACCGCGCCGCGTTCATGAAGGGCGGAAAGATCATGGCAATCGGCGATCCGAAGGAGATCCTGGAATCATTCGACAAGGAGCCTGTACCAGAAGGTGAATGAACATGAAGCAGAAGATGGGGAGACACCTCAGCTTCGTGGAGTGCAGGGAATCCATGGGTCTCGGTGCCGGAGGAGGCCTGGCCGCAAGGGCCACGCTGTCCGAGTCCGGCAGGGACGTCATAGCCATCGCGATGGGCCCCAGCAGGAGGCACATCACGAAACCGGTCTGCGAGATCACGTATGCGCTGCGTGAGGAAGGTATCGACACCAGCGTCATGGTCGTGAACGCGGGATCGGGAGTCCCGGCGGATGCGCCGGATATGACCACCGGTAGCTACTTCGGACTCGATCCGATAGAGGTGGAGAGGATCCAGCAGTTCAAGGTGGCGTTGATCCACCTGGGCAACGTCCGCATGCACATCATCTACAAAGCGAGGCTGATCCTGAGGAACGTGAACATCCCAGCCATCATCGTGGCGCAGTGTCCAGTGGATTATGAGGACTTCGCCGCCGTCGGTGTGAAGACCAAGGCGGTCATGCCTCCAGAGGACAAGATAGACACCAAAGGTACCATCGTAGAGATCGTCAACGGGGTCGTCAGGGGAGTCACATGCTCCCAGGACAAGCTCGACGAGATCGTGTCGAAGGTCCAGTCAATGCTTCCGGAGCGTGAGCACCGATGAAGGTTATAGTCAACGGCAAGGAGAAGAGCCTGAAGAAGGGAGCGACCCTCAAGACGGCCATCGCCGGTGAGACGTATTACAAGGACACGCTGATCGCCGTCCACCTCTCGGAGGAGAAGCTGGTCCAGGAGACCAGCGACTTCGAGATCGAGACGTCCCGCGGAACCCTCGTCATGCATCTCAACGACACGCCCGAGGCGAGGATGTGGAAGGCGCTCTGCGCCGAGCACATGATCGGTGTGACATCCAGGTGGGTGACGCACAACATCATCGCATTCGGATCGTTCCCCACGGAGCTCGCCACGGACAGGGGCGAGTACGGCTACAGGACATACGATGTGTTCCTTTCCCTCGGAGGGTTCGACAACAGGACCACCTACATGATGGTCGCCAAGGACAGCCATAAGGGGTCCTACGGGGCCGGGAAGGCGGTCATCGGAAGAATCACCGTCGGAAGGCATCTCATAGACCTGTTCAAGGAAGGGGACGAGATCCTCTCCGTCCGCCCGATGATGTCGGAGATCAGCACGGAGAACGTGATCGTCACCAAGGACCTCTCCATGAAGATGGAGGAGGGGTACAAGGTGGAGACCGCGGTCACCATCGCATTGGACAACAAATCTCCCGCATCTGCGGAGCATATCATGGTCCTCTCCAACAACGGATACATGAGGGCCACAGATGTGACCGGAAGCTTCGTCGCATGCTCGGAGGACCTGGACGTCGAGATACCCAAGGAGGACAACGGCGTCAGGGACAGGGGATGCGTCGCCGTGAGGTGCGAGGGGGTCGGCCAGGGAAGGCTGTACATCCTCAAGGACCGCAGGCAGCAGTCCGTCTCGCACAACATCGCAGGCCAGGTCGTCAACGGTCTGGCCATCGTCGAGTACGCGTCCAAGGACGACATATTCACAATCCAGACGCAGCCTCCCCGCACGTTGGCGGTGGGCATGACGCAGAAGGCCGGGGAGGAGTTCCTCAAGGCCGCAGGCGTCGAGGCCGTCAGGACCGGCGACACGTCGGACGATGCTATCATCGTCGAGCAGACCCCGGAGCAGACCGTCACCGCATTGGCGGAAGGCAAGGTGGAGACGTTCGGTGTCAAGAAGGATCGCGTGTTCAAGATCAAGCTCACGGACAAGGATCCGAGGAGCGTACATTACTTCAGGAAGGTCACCGGCCTCAGCCACAAGCCCATAGGGTCGATGACGGTCCAGTTCACCTTCGAGGGTCTGCCCATGGTCACGTTCTACGGTGACGAGATGAGGGGCAAGGACATCGTCCCCCAGGACCCGTTCAAGAAGGTCAAACGCGGAGATATCGGAATCACCAACCAGGCCAGGCCGTACCACGGTCTCATCGGTATAAGGCTCCAGGACAGCAAGGAGCACGGACCCACCGGAGAGGAGCCCTACGGTACGAACCTCATCGGTAAGTTCGATGACGACCTGGACAGGCTGATGGACGGTCTGAACGACGACGATATCGTATACATCAGAGAGGTGGATCTATGAGTGAAGAGAGGGAAACCAGATTGTTCATGATCTCGCCGAGGTCCATGCTCACACCGGACCAGCTCGTCCGCATGGTGCATTCCTTCGGCGATGAGGTTCTCGTCAAGGAGACATGCTACGGATGCCTGGTGGAGGCGCCCAGGGTGAAGGTCAGGGAGATCCTGGCCAAGGTCAGGGAGACCTACCCCAACGAGGTGTTCTCCAAGATCAGGGCGTACAGGTGCAGCGACCCGCGCAGATGCCGCGCACAGCACGGCACGAGGCCTGGATTCGCCCAGCTCGAGGAGGAGTGGGCACTGCTCGCCAAGATACAGTACGGCCTGGATCAGGTGGAGAAAGGTGCAAGTTACAGTCCCAAGGAGGACAGGAAACGTCTTGATGTAAAAGCTTTCAAGAAGATATGCGAGGTGCAGTGATGAAGATCTTCATAGACCCCCCGAACAGCCTGGTCCTCTTCGACCTGGTCGAGAGGTTCGGGCACGAGCCGCTCAGCACGATGGCGGCCATACAGGAGAGAGTTGACAATCTGGAGGTTGACATGCCGCCGATGAACGTTACGCTCGACGATGTTGTGAAAGGACTGAAGTACGCAGGGATTGAGGTCCCTTCCGGAATCAGGGGAAGGATGGCCCTCTGGGGACCCCTCATCGAGGAGGCCGATGCGGCCATAATCATGGAGGACTGCCCCTACAGCTTCGGATGCGTCGGATGCGAGCGTTCCAACCTCATGATCAAGTACCTGGTGCACAGGCGCGGAATCCCCACCCTGACGGTGAGGTACCCCGAGACCGACGAGGATGCGGTCAACTTCGTAGCACAGGCCAAGGAATGGATGGAGGGATTGAAATGACCATCAAGATCGCGCAGTTGTCATGCGGTACAGAGTACAGCAGCGTCCAGTACGAGATAGAGAAGGCCGCCAGGTCCGTCGGGGCATCCATCGTGTACCCCGATGTGTCTGCGGCGGACATAGACAAGGCAGTCGAGGACTTCGGATTCAAGCCCAGGTCCCCCCAGCTGAAGCTCATGATCGCAAGGGCCGCGGAGCTCGCCTCCGGAAGGTACGAGGCGGATGCGGTGTTCATCACCACATGCTTCAGGTGCGCCGAGGCCGCGCTGGTAAGGAACGAGCTCAGGAGGTACATCCAGGAGCACACGAACCTCCCTGTGGTCACATACTCGTTCACGGAGAGGCTCAAGGCATCCCAGCTCCTGACCAGGATGGAAGCGTTGGTGACCATCGTCACCAGGAAGGAGCTCCTCGCAAGGGAGAGGCAGACCGGTCTGACGGTCGGGCTGGACTCCGGTTCGTCCACCACCAAGGCCGTCGTCATGGAGAACAACAAGATCATCGGAAAGGACTGGACGCCCTCGGGAGCGGTCGTCGTGGAATCGGCCACCCAGGTGCTCAACAACGCCTTGGAGCAGGCCGGTGTATCCTTCGACCAGATCGAGGCCATCGGTACTACCGGATACGGACGTTTCACACTAGGCGAGCACTTCAAGGCCAAGCTGGTCCAGGAGGAGCTGACCGTCAACTCCAAGGGAGCCGTATGGCTCGCCAACAAGCAGAAGGGAGAGGCCACCATCATCGACATCGGAGGAATGGACAACAAGGCCATCACCGTCAGGGACGGTATCCCCGACAACTTCACCATGGGAGGAATCTGCGCCGGAGCGTCCGGAAGGTTCCTTCAGATGACATCCAACAGGCTCAAGATCGACATCACAGAGCTGGGAAGGCTGGCGGACCAGGGAGACTGGAGGAACGCCAAGATGAACTCCTACTGTTCCGTCTTCGGAATCCAGGACCTGGTCACGACGCTCGGAGAGGGAAAGAGGTTCGAGGACGTTGCATGCGCCGCATGCCACTCCGTCGCCGAGCAGGTCTACGAGCAGCAGCTCCAGGAGATCGATGTCAGGCACCCGATCATCCAGGTCGGGGGAACGTCTCTGATCTCCGGACTGGTCACTCAGATCGGAGAGGTCCTGGGTGAGCAGCCCATAGTGCCGCCGGACTCCCAGTACATCGGAGCGGTCGGCGGCGCCCTGCTGAGCTCAGGATTCCTGTGAGGGGTCTCCATGGATGTAGAGATAATAGGAGAGGACAAGTTCGGGGAGCCTGCATACAAGAAGCTCTTCGAGGACACGATGAGCGATCTGAACAAGGCCGTCCTTATCGACAGGGCCAAGCTGGTCCTGAAGCCCTCGGTCCCGCTCTTCGTCTTCTCGATAGTGCTGAAGGCCGACCCCGGCAACAAGACCGTGGTCGACGTGGCCAACGTCAGGGAGGAGGGATCGACGACATACATCACGATCACCCAGGAGCGCTACGCTCCCGACATCCTCAAGGCGCTGTGGACCGCCTACGGCAGGAACAGGGTCATACAGCAGACACGTTTCGACATCGAGGTGGCCAACGCCAAGATGTCCGAGCTGCAGCAGATGGTCATATCATCGGGCGAGCAGGACCTGAGGGAGATCATGGGTGCCATCTGGAGGTCCATGCCCGAGGGCATCAAGAATCGCCGCACCTTGATCGACGGCGGTGTCATCACCGTGGTCGCCACGGAGGAGCTGATGGAGCCCGCCATGATGGAGGAAGGCATGGCGGTCCACAAGTCCATGGGAGGTGTCGCAGATGTTTGAGGTCATGATGTACGACGGAGGGATCTACCGTTCCGACGAGCTCTTCGAGCTCATCGAGGACGTTGGAGGGGTGGTTCTCCAGAAGAATAGGAGCTCTCAGATGCTCACGGTGATCATGTCCGTGCCCGGAGAGGACAAGGAGGAGATTAGCAGGCTCTGCAGGGACATCGGAGGGGACGTCAAGGAGGTCCCCCTGGCCGGTACCGAGATCGCGGTCGTCGGACCCACGCTCGGAAGGCACCACATGCCCCACCCGATCTGCGACATAGCCGAGATCCTGAGAAGGGCCGGAGCGGTCACAGTCGTCATGGGCCTGGCAAGGGGCAGAGGGAAGAACACCTCGCAGATCTCCGCTGTGGAGAAGGGCATCATCGACGAGTACGATGCATGCGTGTTCTGTCTGGGCAACTTCAAGACCTGTGTTGAGAAGAAGACCGAGCTGATCAGGGACCTCCACGTCCCCGTGGTGCTGGTCTCCGGACCGATGCCCGAGGGCAAGGAGGACACCTATGATGCGATCGTCACCGGGGTAGGCAGGAAGGCCGCCAGGATGAAGGATGCCGAGGACAGGGCCAAGCTCGACGAGATCTCCGACACGGTGGAGGCCGTCCTCAAGGACAGGAAGCTCTCCATCGAGGAGGACCCCCTCTTCGTTCACCCCGCCGAGGTCAAGCAGATCCTCCAGGAGTACGAGCCGATCGACATGTGCCTCAGGCCCGCGCCGATGGTCCTCCATCTGGACGGACTGAGGATAAAGATCCCCTACGCGGAGCATCACGATTATCTGGAGAACGTGATGGTCTACGGCAGGAAGCTCGGAGAGGTAGCGTACATACAGCCCTCCAGGATCGACGAGAGCAGCGTCATCATCCGTATCAAGACCCGTTCGCAGGTCGAGTACGAGGATTCCCATAAACAATGATCCGCAAGGGCACATACGTGCTCAGGATCGACCTAGGGGCCGATGCAGAGATCCGCGTCGGTGCCCTGGGGACCTTATCTTTTTCGAAGGGCACATACGTCTATGCGGGCAGTGCCATGGGCGGCCTCGACCAGAGGCTCGGAAGGCATTTGTCGAAGGACAAGAAGGTCAGATGGCACATAGACAATCTGACAATGGCCGCCGATTCCGTTTCCGCCCTCGAGTCCTATCCGGATTTCATTCCGGAATGCAGTCTGGCACAGCTATGCATGGAATGCGGCATGACACCGGTCCACGACGGTTTCGGATGCTCCGACTGCAGATGCAGGACACATCTCTTCAAGGCCGAAGGGCAATCCCTCGAACGTCTTGTCGATACCGCCGGCCTCAGGCCTTTCCATCAATCTCATTGAATCTCATTCCTTTCTCATTCTGGATAGATTCCCTTTATATTATAGAACATGACTCAAACATCCATTCAGTCCACACTATGTGGAGGTATGAAGAAAATGAAGTCGCTTGAATACAATGGAGCACCCGTCTCCGAGGAGGTCCTCGACCGCATCGCAACAGTGATCGGCGAGGGCAAGATCTGCAAGGACGGGGAGTGCACAGTCGTCGCACCCGCCAACCAGGCGGATGTCATCGCAACAGTCAAGGCCGTCATGGACGCCAAGGGAGCAGTCACCACGAAGGCAGCCAGGCACCACGATGCAGGAGAGGTCGTCTTCGACTTCAAGAACATGAAGGCCATCGAGTTCATCGACACCGTCAACATGACCGTCAAGGTCCAGGTCGGATGCAAGTTCAGCGACCTGCTGAAGGCAGTCGAGGAGAAGGGCTTCACCATCGGAGCCCGCCCCGCCGGAGCCGACATGACCGTCGAGGATTGGGTCTACACCGAGTCCCCCTGCGTCGGATCCTACAAGTACGGAACCGTCAAGGACAACGTCTACAACGTCTTCGCCGTCGACTGCAGCGGAGGAGCGATCGAGACAGGTTACGACATCATCGGATACTACATGTCCGGTTACAACCTGACCCAGACCTACCTCGCATCCTCCGGAAGGATCGGAATCATCACAGCAGTTACGATCAAGATGGTCCCCGCAGGTGTCACCAAGGCCGTCGCTTACGAGTTCGGAGCTTTCGCAGACCTCCAGAAGGCGTTGGAGACCATCGCCCAGGAGCCCTCCGTCAAGCCCCTCCACATCTCGTTCAACGAGAACAAGGCCGTCCTCGCATACCAGGGGGACGAGGCATTCGTCGACCTCGACGTCAGCGCCACCGATGCGTTCTTCGAGGGAGCTAACAAGATCGACGATGACCTCTGGACCGGCATCGAGGGAGCCGCTTGCATGTGCCCCACAGCACGCACATTCTACATCCCCGTCAAGAACCTGGCAGCATTCCTCGACGAGGCGAGGACCGCAGGTTACAAGGTCGCCGGAAACGTCCCCGACTGCACCACGGTCGCAGTCAAGATTAGGCACGGAGAGGGAGCCGACATCGACGCACTCGTCGAGAAGGCAGAGGCCCTTGGCGGAAGGTACGCATGCAAGTGCAGCAGCAAGTACCGCACAGAGGCCACCAACAACTTCGTGAAGAAGGTTACGGAGGGATACCTCGGCTACAAGCCCAAGGACCCCAAGTTCGACCGCAAGGTCACCCCCGAGATCCTCGAGGCTCTCAAGGAGGCCGTCGGAGCAAAGAACGTCAACACCAACGGAATGGACAGGATCATCTACTGCCATGACCTCGCACCCCTTCCCAAGGAGGCCGGACTCGCATTCAACTGCATCCCCGACGTCATCGTCAGGCCCGAGAACATCAAGCAGATCGCAGCCGTCATGAAGATTGCGTACAAGAACGGAATCCCGGTTACCCCCAGGGGTAACGCGACATGGGGTCTCGGAGGATGCATGCCCACATTCGGCGGAATCGTCCTCGACATGACCTCCAAGATGAACAAGGTCCTCGAGATCAACACCGAGGAGAGGTACGTCAAGGTCCAGGCAGGATGCACATGGAAGAGACTCCTCGAGGCATGCATGAAGAAGGGTTACATCATCGGATCCTACCCCTCCAGTTTCCCCGCGGGAACCATCGGAGCATGGATCTCCACCAACGGTATGGGAATCGGTTCCTACAAGTACGGATCCGCCAAGGACAACGTCCTGAACTCCTGCGTCGTCGTGGACGACGGATCCATCGTCACCACCGGATTCGACAACATGGGATCCTACGGAATGAGCTACAACCTCAACCAGTTCTTCGCAGGAGCGGAGGGAACCCTCGGAGTCCTCGGAACCGTTACGTTCAGGATCTACCCCATTGGAGAGATCAGGTGCACCGGATACGAGTACGACGGCCTCAGCATGGCCGACCCCCAGCTCCAGGAGATCGTCCAGAACCCCTCCGTCATCCCCCTGCACATCGCATGGTCCGATTTCAAGCACTTCGAGAACCAGCGCAAGGCCGGAATCCACGCACCCGATGTCACCAACGTGTTCCTCGTGACATTTCAGGGAGATGCCGCCCACAACGACCTCGGCGAGCAGTTCGCCGACGCCGCCGCAGAGAAGCAGGGCGGAAGGAAGATCGCGACCGAGGTCGCAGAGCACGAGTGGGAGGAGAGGTGCTACGAGTTCCGCGCCAGGAAGGTCGGAGTCGGAGAGATCCCCGCAGAGGTCATCGTCCCCACCCACAACTGGGGAGAGTACGTCGACATCTGCTACGAGGGATTCGACGAGATGAAGATGGAGGCCGGAGGAATCATCGGAGTCATGGTCGACAGGTCCACCACCCTGTTCATGCCCTACTACTTCAAGGACGACGAGCTCCTCACCGGAATGCTCCCGTTCGGATTCAACTTCTACATGGGAGACAGGGCAGCGGAGTTCGGAGGAAGGTCTACCGGTCTCGGAGTGTTCTTCGCATGGCAGCTCGATGTGATCCACAACGTGCCTACCGTCAAGAAGATGAGGGAGCTCAAGACCGTCCTCGATCACCACGATGTCGTCAACCCTGGACACGTCGTATGCGGTATGACCAGGTTCGGAATCAACCTCGGAAAGCCCATCATGGGAATGGGAAGCATCATCCTCCAGACCGTCAAGAAGATGTTCCCCAAGGACACCACCTTCGAGGACAACAGGAAGAGGTTCAGATACAACGACCTCGAGCACCTGAAGGTCCTGGACAGGCACCACAAGCTCGGTGACGGTACCCAGTAATCAAGTCACTTCCAAACCATTTCCGCCCCTTGCCGGGGCGGCATCCTTACAGATTCTATACTTGTGACGAATGGCGGTCCTGAAGTCGGACCGTCCATTCAGAGATTGTTCCGCATCAGAGGAACTTCATGACGTCGCCTGCATAATCGGTGACGACCATTTCAGGGTCTTCCTTCAGCCAATCCTCTCTGGACATGGATCCCGACAGTACTCCGATGAATCTCGCACCGGCATCCCTGGCGGAATAGAAGTCCGTGCGGTTGTCGCCGAGGTATAGTATCTCCTCGGGCCTGACGCCCAATTCATCAGCGAAGTAGAGCATCGCCTTCGGCGAGGGTTTGGCATCATCGTAGTCCCTGTAGTCCCTTCCAACGATGGCATCGAAGTAGTCCAGAACGCCCATCTTCGTCAGGGCCTTCACACCGTACTCATGGCTTCCGCGGGTGAGGAGCCCTACCTTGTAGCCTTTGGATCTCAGCTCGTGCACGGATTCCAGGCTTCCGGGGAAGGGCTTGGCCTCATCGAGGTACAGAAGTTCTGTGGCCGTGAGCTCATCGTCGATCTCCTTGCTGACCGCAGAGAACTCCCCGCCCCTTCCGTGGGACTCCAGCCATTCCCTTATGGGCGCTCTGAGCCTCTTCACGGTCTTGAATTCGATTTCGTCGAACGGTATTCCGTGCCTGATGCACGCATCCCTGTCCGCCCTGTCGATCCTTCCGTAGTCGACATGGGTGTTTAGATACGTCCCGTCAAGGTCGAAGCCTACGGCCCTGATCCCCTTGAACATCTCACATCCTCTGCGGGGGCCACATGCCGCGGAGCCTTCCGCCCTCGCGTTCTGGATCCATGGTGCAGACCTCGAGACCGGGCACGATCATCCTAACTGCGGGTACGCCGAGCTCCGGGCGAGTGAGGTCTGCGCAGATGACCTGGTCGAATCCTGCGTTCATGAGGTCTCCCAGGACGACCTCGATGTCGTCCAGCACATAATCGGTGGACCTGTCCGGCATATCCTCCAGATAGATCTTCTTCTGGTTCTCGCCGAACCACATGTGGTTCACCTTCTTGATCTTCTCATAGCCCATCTCCTGCGTGACCTTCTGCAGCTGGGCGTTGATCTTCATCCCGTGCTTGTGGGTGGTTCTGCTCTGGGCAACCTCGGTGATTGCCCTGATTGCGGCGATTTGCGGGTCCAGATGCGTTCCGACACCGATGGTCAGGAGCTCGGGATCCTTGGTGCGGGTGTCGTCCGCCGCAGCCCCGATGGTAGTCACGCCGATATCTGTAGTAAGGTCCTTGAGATGGATCTCGATGCCCTGTTCGTTGAACTTCTTGATAAGCTGCGCAGGTACCGAATCCTTATCCCTGATCAGGACGTCCGCATTGGTGTAGTCCCTGTACTCGCAGATGGACCAGGCGTCCCTCTCGATGTCCTCGAAGAGGGCGTGGAGGATGGCCTCCTCCATAGTGTTCCCTGCGGCTATGCCGTTGGTATGCCAGCTGAAGAGCTGCAGGTCATCGTCAGGGACATAAGGGTAGAACACCGCGCATGCGGGCACCCAGATGGGCTCTCCCCTGAACATCTCGAACGCCTCGACCCATGCGATCTCGGAGTTCTTGTTGTAATGGTCGAGGACGCGCAACGGAAGGATCAGGTCGACCGGATTGCAGGTCAGCATGACCTCCTTCGCCTGGGCGTATGTGCCGTACACGACCTCATCAGATTCACGCTGTTCTGCGCTGTATCTTTCGATGGCTTCCATGACGGCGGAGGCCTCGGCCTGCTCCACCGTGGGGCCTTTTCCGTTGTAATATTTGGGTTTGCCCAGCGCGGTGTGCTGCCTGTCGACCGAGAAAACGGGGATGCCGACGTTGTCCGTGCTGGTAATGTTCTCCGGCTTTCCCATGCCTGCCTTCTCAAGGAGCGGCAGCACCCTGTCCAAGGTCTCCTTGGTGGGGATGGTCCTTATTCCTGTGCTCTTCGAACATTTCGGACAGCGATTAAGCATCATGTTGATGACCTCTGAAGGTGTCAGGTGATGGTAGTAGCCCCCCTTCTGTTTCAGGTGGCATTCAACTTCGCGTTCTACCCACGGGTCCCGGGCAGGTCTTTCCCGTTGTATGAACTTGCTCCGATGGGGAGTCGCCGTTTCACCAAATCCTCGGGAACGTCACCGTCTGACGGATCATCCTTTGACCGAGTCTGTGTCGTTTCTGGGCCCTTGCCACGGCTCTCGCCGTACAGGCTTACGCCTGTCCATCTTGCCCTTGGAGGAGGGAACTTCCTCAGCCGTCCTTGCGGACTACCGTCGGCCACCCTCCATCTCCTAACGTCCCCTCGCATTCAATGGGAAGATAAATTAGTTGTTCCAGGCTCTAGGATGAACAGGCTGATATGACGCGCCAGCAGCCAGTGTTTAGGTTCTACCTTTATATTACAGGAATGCGTTAAAACCCCTGGATGGGATAGCATGGGTGATAGCACTCAGGATAGTAGCGGAAGCTGTCAAGATTTGTTCAAGCGTATGAAGGCACCTCAGACAGGCCAGCCTTCTGCGTCTTCGGCGGGATCCTCCCCGAACGTCGTGTCGACCGATTCGTGTACGTATTCAAGGGGAAGGAAGGAGCTGGGAAGCGACGGATTCGAGAAGTATAGCATCGATGATGGTGTCGAGGTCTATTTCTCCAAGGTTCCTGAGAGCGCACTGTTCAACGACGGTAACGCGGTGACGACGAGGGCACAGCCCAACGTCATGGTCGGACTCTACAGGACACGCCCCAAGGTGGAGGTCCAGGTCAAGGAGGTCCAGTCCGTCGGTTCACTCTCCGCGGAGGAGCTGTTCGTCGATGTTGCACGCGGCGAGGAGCAGGTCATCGACACCAAGGTCGGGGCCTACAGGAACGGCGTCTTCATGAACCCGAAGATGCTGTCGCAGATGAAGTTCTGAATCCGGGAATTCCGCTCGGTGCCTCTGAAAGGAGGGAATCATTCGTCATGGATGGCGTCAGCCATGCCATTCCGATAGTCCATCGGTCCATGACCGTCAAAGGCCTGATTCTTTGCCAAGACTAAAAATTGTTAGATTAGCCAGCAAGCGATTGGGCTAAATACTCACACACAATGGTCGGCTCGAGGTTACTAAAATGCCGACAGTTAAAGAGGCAGACTGTGTTGGATGCGGAGCATGCGCAGACGCGTGCCCCTCTGACGCTATCACCATCGGAGACATCGCCGTCATCGACGCCGGAAAGTGCGTCGACTGCGGTGCATGCATCGATGAGTGTCCTGCAGGCGCCATCGAGTGATCCTGCAGACGAGACCAATCGTCTCTAAACCCTTTAATTCTTCTTCATTCTGGCGATTGCTGGCACTTGATGGCACAGGTCCTGACCGTAGATTATGTCCACGCCCAACCTTTTGCACAGGATGTCCTTTATCACATCCTCCATATCGTACCATTCGTCGAAGATTATGACATCCTTTCCCGATGTATCGGGATAGATAGAATAGGAAAGATCCAGCATCCCGCATATCTCCGCGGTCTCCTGAACGAGGTTGCTGCGCCCCATCCTCCTCATGCCGAGCACGGCATCGCGGCTCCTGTCCCTGAGGAAAGTCTCGATCTTGTGGTGCAGATCCCTGTCGTCAGCAGGGTTCCTGTTGCATAGCTCTTCCATGCCCGTCCATGCAAGCCGTCCTATTTGATTCCTGGGGCATCTGGCTAATACTGGTCAAAATGGACTTCTATATATAGGCGCACCCCTATTCGGAGAGCAGGAGAGGAAGATGACCGCAACCAAATACGAGAGGGAGATCCGTTTCCTTGGAAAGCAGTCCGACCATCTGGCATCCTAGAAGGCCAAGATCGTCGAGAAGGGAGAGCCCACAGAGGAGGACAAGGCATGCATGGCGGAGATAGACCGCCTCATAGCCCAGTACCAGGCCCGCAAGAAGGAGATCGAGTATTCCTACATCGAAGCAGGTCTTGAGCTCCCGCTTGCCAGCAGGAACCTCAACGCGAGCGTGTATGCGATAGGGGCATCGTTCGAACCTGTCGGAAGGGATTATAGGAAGACACTCATAGAGGAGACCAACGCCAGGAACGCCATCGCGGCCAAGGCGTACGAGGGCTACGAGGTCCCCGAATCCGACGATATCGATGAGCTCAACGCCGAGGTGAAGAGCATCACCGAGAAGCTGACGATCATGGATCAGAAGATCATGGAGGCGGACATCAACGACGATGTCGGCGAGAAGAAGCGCCTGGAGGAGGAGTCTAACAAGCTCCGCTTCAAGCGCGACAACACGATCAACAAGATCAAGGCCCTGAAATCCGAAGGGCTCAGATCCCCGTCGGCATCCGGAGTCAGCAAGGAGTTCCAGGACAAGATCCTTGAGAACGAGCAGCAGATCCAGGCCGTGAAGACGCAGATTGCCATGGTCAGGAGCGATGTCTATGAGGTGAAGGACATGCTCTACGCCATCATGGAGCGTCTCGGCATGGAGAGGCGCGACTTCCACGACAACGACGATTGATAATTCTACAAACAATAAATGCCCCCTTTCGGGGGCGGTTTTATGTTCAGGCGAGGGGCCTGAGCTCGAGGGTGTGGAGGCACTGCTTGGGACAGACCGATTCGCATCTCCTGCAGGCGGTTCCTCCGCATCTGTCGGTCTTGATCTCGGCGATGTTGCCGGTATCCTTCTTGATGATCGTCAGGGCCTTCTCAGGGCATTCCTTGACGCACTTCTGACATCCGATGCATCCGTCGAGGACTCCGGTGGTCGTGGTACCCGCCTGGATGATGTGCACCTTGCACTCCTCGGTGTCGGGCAGGTCCCTGATCGCGAGACGCTTGTGATCGATGGTCTCGGGTGCCGGGAGTTCGGGGATCTTCTTGATGTCGTACATCTCGAGCATGTTGTTGTACTCGCTGAAGGGCATTCCTCCGCACCAGAAGGAGTACTCGATGGAGTAGATCTTCTGGAAGATGTCGGATGTGGCGAACATGACGTGCTGGGCGAGGAGCTTCTTGGCGAAGACCTTTAGCTCGTCGAGGGTGATCTCTCCGAAGATGATCTTCCTCGCCATTCCGATGGAGGTGTTTCCGAACTGGACGATCCTCCTCGCTCCGGGAGTGACCATTCCGACCTCCATTGCCTTGATGGGGTCCACATACAGACCGGATGCTCCGGACATGTATGCCTTCTGGATGTCATCCACCCAGACGCCGGCGGCATCCATGAGCGTGAGGAATCCGCAGCGGAGGGCACCGATGGCCTTTCCAGCCTCCTCGACATCCTTGGAGCTGATCCTGATGCCGTCCTGGAGGACGAGGTATCCGCTCTCGGTCTTGATCTTCGAGTTCTGTATGATGCCTGTCTTCATACCGTTGGCGAGGGCTGCGATGACACCGGTACCGGTGATTCCGACCGCCTTGCCGTGCATGGGACCTTCCTCGAGGACCTTTCCTGTGATGGGGTCGATGAGGTCTCCCATCTGTGTGGCGATGGTGTCGTCGAGGACGTAGCATCTCCATCCCTTGTCGGTGATCTCGATCTCGCTGAGCGCGCCGGGGGCTGCGAGCATTCCCCTCTCGATCTGCTGACCCTCGAGGGCGGGTCCGGCCGCTGCGGAACCGGTGTAGATGTTCCCGTTGACAACGAGGGCCATCTCGGCGTTGGTTCCGTAGTCGACGACGATACAGGGCTCCTTCTCGTCGAGGATGTCAGTCATCATCATCATTGCCATCGCATCGGCACCGATCTCGTGGGTGACCGCGGGCGGGATGATGACCTTCGCTTTGGGCATGCCGACGAGTCCGATGGCGGATGCGTCGAGGACGGCTCCGTTCCTGTCGGGAGACACGATCCCCAGGGAGGCGATCTTGTTCTTACCTGCGTAGGCGAGGTCCCTGATCTCGATGTTCTGGAAGAGAGAAAGCTGGAACGGGTTACCGCAGACGGCGATCGTCTCCACGCAGGAGAGGTCGATGTTGAACTCCTTGAACAGATTGTTGATGGCGGAGATCATGAGGCTGTTGGCCAGATCCTCCCCTACCTCCATAGCATAGTTGACGTGATCGATGACATTCATTCCCGGAATGGGGTGGCGCTCGGTGACTGCCGTGGCCATAGTCTTCTTGGAATCCAGGTCCACTGCCTGGCAGCGGAATCCGCTGGTTCCCAAATCTAAGGCGATTCCATATCTCATAGTATCCTCCTTCGGATGCAACATTTAGGCATCGTCTGTGTGATATAAAACGGTTCATAACAACGATGCCAGAGCTCATGTTCCCCATAGCCAGATGTCTGTACGACGGTTGTATGCTGAAGTTGAGGTGTCTCACCCGTACAATCTCATCGCAGGCGAATCTGAATCGTTCGGTTTCTTAAAGTACTTAATAGTCAAGACCGATTAAACTTCCATGCAGACTGAAGATAGTACAGGAAAGCCCAATCGTATCATGACATTGGACGTCCTGAAAGGCATACTGATGATAGGCATCGTCATGGTCCATCTGGTCTTCCTCGCGGGTACGGATGCGCCAGTCGATCCGATCACTCCGAGCGATACCGGCGAGGCCAGACCGGGCATATCTTCACCGATATACATACAGATGCTCTACCTTGGTATGATGATGTTCTTCATATCCTCAGGGTATTTCTTCAGACCCAAAAGGAGTGCCAAGGAGAACATCATCAGGCGTGTAAAGCAGCTGATCATCCCGATCGTCGTCGGACTGATCGTTCTGCCGACCATTCTTTATGTTTACCTGACATTGCTGGGCCAGGGGCCGACATGGGAAGACCTCTATCCGAGTTACAAAGCGGTCCTTGGAGGCGTTCTCGTATTCCAGCCCTATACGGGTTACGATCCGAGCATAATCGTGGGAATGTGCTTCGTCTACAACGGATACTACTTCCTGCAGCTGATGCTCGTGGCATTCGTGCTCTTCTATCTCCTGGCGGACAAGGTACTGGATGATCCGAAGAAGCTCATCATCTCGATAGTGGTACTCATCGCATGTACCGCACTTTTGATCGAGTTCGTCAACATGAGGCTGCCGTTTTACGCTCAGCTCTCGCCGCTTGCTGCAGCATTCATGCTGTTCGGTGCGGCTATAGGAAAGAAAGGTCTGGTGGAATGGATGGAGACCAGCAGTCTCAAGAATCCTAAGCTTTGGGCGTTCTTCATAGTGTCCTTGGCTCTTGGCGCGCTCATGGTCTTCGTACTTCCGACCGGTACCGGTTTCGATACGATGGTGTTCGGAGACTACGGCGGCTGGTCGGCATACTCGTACTTCATAGCGGCCGTATTCACCAACATGGCCCTGCTGTTCCTCGGTTCACTGTTCGCGAGGATACCGCTGCTCAACAAGGCACTGGCCACCGCGGGAAGGCACAGTATCGCAATCATCTGCCTGCACATATTCGTGATCAAGCTGATGATGGCTCCGTTCCATGAGCTCATGTCAACCTATACGTTCCCTGTGACCCCTATCGGAGAGAGTGTCGTGTACTGGTTGGTAGCAGTCATCGTGATTGTGCTTGTGGCCGAGTACGTCCCCAAACTGATTCAGAAGAGGAAGGAATCGAAAGAGTGAGGTCGATCGCTTCCTATCCGGCAACTCCTGCAAGGAATCCTTGCAGTATGGGTTGCCGGGCAGGATGATCGGAAGCATCCTTCCTAACCCAAGTCCGGTCGGATACGAAAAAGGTCCGGCCGGACCATTCTACGTGAATTCGGCACATCTCCTTGAATTATTCCGATTTCTGCATAGCGTCCGCTGCCAATTATCGGACCGTTGCCTCATCCCAGCAGATGATCCGGGTCGATCTCGAGAGCTTCCAGTATCCTCAAGAACAGGTCTATGTG
>JAEEGL011587223.1_pt1 | contig 89202 bp, 83 predicted proteins | sample 9134231 | NCBI WGS metagenome assembly JAEEGL01 (sample SAMN16246548, study PRJNA631951) | gut metagenome | biome: gut microbiome; feature: rumen; material: fiber-attached | host: Bos | place: Iran: Karaj | collected 2018-10 | reverse complement strand
TTGTTAATAACTCTTGTTAAAGCTCTTCTAACACCTTCTTCATGAGTACCACCATCATGTGTATTAATGTTGTTAACAAATGAATAAATGTTATCATTATATCCAGTGTTATATTGCATTGCAACTTCAAAGTATACTCCATCTTCTTCTCCTTCAAGGTGAATTATTTGTTCATGAACAGGAGTCTTATTTTGATTTAAGAATCTAACATATTCACTAATACCACCTTCATAAAGGAATTTATCTCCTTGAGTATCTTCTTCATCTCTATCATCTCTTAAAGTAAGTTGAAGTCCTTTATTTAAGAAAGCTAGTTCTCTAACTCTTACTTTTAAAGTTTCATAATCAAATATTTCACTATCAAATATATCAGCATCTGGTTTAAATGTTACGGTAGTACCAGTTCTTTCTGGTTCACATTCACCAACAACAGTAAGTTTTTGAACAGTTTTACCACCATTTTCAAACTTTACTTCATATATTTTACCTTCTTTATATACTCTTACAGTTACCCAGCTAGATAAAGCATTAACTACTGATGCACCAACACCATGAAGTCCTCCACTAACTTTGTAACCTCCACCACCAAATTTACCACCAGCATGAAGTACTGTGTAAACTGTTTCAACAGTAGAAATACCAGTCTTAGGGTGTATACCTACTGGAATACCACGTCCATCATCTTTTACAGTAATAGAGTTACCTTTGTTAATAATTATTTCAATATTATGACAATATCCTGCTAAAGATTCGTCAATTGAGTTATCAACAATTTCCCATACTAAATGATGAAGTCCCTTTACATCAGTAGTACCAATGTACATACCTGGTCTTTTTCTAACTGCTTCTAGTCCTTCTAGGACTTGAATATCATTCTCATTATAATTATCTGCCATTATTTACCTCCCAAATCAATTACTAAAGCCTTATTAATGAGACTCTTTTTAACATTATTAATGTCTGTTGTAGTTATAAATACCTGTATTTTAGTATTTAAATTATTTAATATACTATTTCTATTATCAATATCAAGTTCACTAAACAAATCATCAAGTAATAATATAGGTTCTTCATAATAATCATTTATTAATATCTCAAGTTCACTCATTTTAAGTGACAAAAGAATTATTTTTTGAAGACCCTGTGAAGCATAGTCTCTAGCACTAGTATTATTATAAATAAAATCAAAGTCATCCCTATGAATACCTGTACTTGTTTGTCCAAGTTCCATTTCTTTATTTCTATTTTTCTTTAAAAGTTTAATTATTTCTTCTTCACTTTTATTTAAAAAGGCACTTTCATATTTAATATATAAAGTATCTTGTTTTTTAAATTTTTTAAATATCTTTTGAATATATTTATTAATTCTTTCAATGTATTCATTTCTAACAGTGCATATTTCCTTACCTAAGGATGCTATTTTTTGATCTAACAAGTCTAAATATAAAACATCACTATTAGAATTAATATACATTTTCTTTAAATACTCGTTTTTATTCTTAATAAGAGTATTATAACTATTAAGAATTTTTAAATAATTCTTATTAATTTGTGATAAACTTACATTTAAATAGTTTCTTCTAGTATTTGGAGATTCCTTTACTAACTTAAGTTCATCAGGTGAAAAAATAATAACTTTATATTGTGAAATAAATTCACTTATTCTTCTTTTTAAACTATTATTAATTTTAGTTTTTTTACCTTTAGGAGTATAAACGTATTCAAGCGTTTTATTTTTCCCATTTTCTTCGGTGCTAATCTTAATCTTAAAAAAGTCTTTTCCATTTTTTAACATTACGCCTTCATCATTATTTTTAAAACTTCTGGCCAAACTACAAACATATATACTTTCTAGTATAGTAGTTTTTCCAATTCCATTATCACCAATTATGATATTAATATTACTAAGATCATCTATCTTATATTTATCATAATTTCTAAAATTTGTTAGTTCAATTTTTTTCAGGCGCATTTTAAAACCTCTTTTAAGCATAATTTAAAAAGTAATAGGTATACTAGTACTCCTATACCTATTACAAATTATATCACAAAATGGCCCTTTTTCATAGGATTTTCTTCTATTTTTTGAAATTTCTATCCACTAATTTAGTATTAATTTTAGATGCTTTTAAATACTGTTGATTAAAACTATAAAAAGATATATCAAATATCATTTCAAACCCATTTTTAAACACTACAATTGTCTTTCTTTTATTCTTACAAGGATAATATTCTTCTATATTGTTAAAACTTATCCAAGTAGTGTTATTTCTAGTAGGTGAAGTAATAGGAAAAAATATAATTCTATTTGCTTCTTGCACTACTATAGGCGATTTATATCTAGAATTAGTGTAATAAGTACTGTTTTTTACTCTAGATTTATAATCAACTCCAAAATATTCACACGAATCTTCAATAACTCTAAATGTAGATTCTTCTAAAATATAGTTATTTTTATTTTCTATAGCTTGACTACCTTTATATCCATTTGGAAGTAAAGCTAATGTACTATCATTTACCTTATAACTCATTTCAAAACCTCCCTTCTTGACAACATATAATAAACAATTAATATGTCAAAATTTGTCAAAAAATGTCGAATAAATGAATAAAATAAAAAAAGACACAATTAAGTGTCTATTTTTAATATTAATAAGTTTTAATAGGTAATATTAATTGAACTAAATCACCATTATCATCTTGTTTTAATATAATTGGTTTAATTTCACCATTAAAGTAAATACATATTTCTTTTTCATTAAAGCTTCTTAAAGCTTCCATCATATACTTAACACTGAAGGAAATTCTAATATTTTCACCTTTAATAACTTCAATATTCATTTTTTCTTCTATTTTACCTATTTCAGAACAACTAGAAGTTAAAGTAAGAGTATTTCCATTTGTTTCTAATGATACTATATTTTTGTCTTTAGATTGAGCAAGTATAGATGCTCTATCCATAATATTATAAAATTCACTAACATCTAACTTATAAATAGTTTCAAAAGAATCAGGAAGTAAAGTATCAGTATTTGGATATGTTCCATTTAATAAACTAGATTGAAATAATAAATTATTATACTTAAAGATAATCTTATTAGAAAAATTATATAGTTCTATAGAAGAATCATTATCATCAAGAAGCTTAATAAATTCATTTATATTACGAGATGGTATAACTATGTTAATATTTTGATTAAATCCATCATTAAAGTTAACTGTCTTTTTAGCAAGTCTATAAGAGTCAGTAGCAGTACAATCAAGTTTATTTCCAGTTATTTTAAGATTAATACCTGTTAATAAAGGTTTACTCTCTTGTGTAGAAGTAGCAAATACAGTTTGATTAACTATTTCCTTAAAATTACCACTAGTAAGCTTAATAGCGTCACTATTAGTATCCATATTAATTTTAGGGAAGTCATTAACATCAAAACAATTTAGATTATAAGTACCTGTATCAGTAGTAATAACAACCTTATTACCATCAACTTCTTCTATTTCAACCTCTTCACTAGAAAGTTTTCTTAATATATCTAGTAAAAATCTTCCATATATAACAGAACTACCTTCATTAGTAATTTCTTTAATATCATTTTTATCTATAAATGATCTAATAGTTATTTCATTATCAGTAGCAGTTAAATATAATCCATCTTTATTAAGTTCAAATAATATACCATTAATAACTGGAATAATATTTCTATTAGATAAAGCCCTTCCAACATTATTTAAATTATCAAGTAATAAATTTCTATTAATTTTTAATTTCATTTTAATCCTCCTTTATTATTTATTAAAAATTATTTTTTTATTATAGTAGTGAATATTGTTAACAATTTTTAATTTTGTAGATAATATCTATGTTTACACCATTTATTATAATGTTAACAACTATCATTTTTCAACATTTTATTCACCCATCTTCTTTTTAATTTCAGAAATTTGATTATCTAAGTTTTGATCTGTTTTTAAATCTTCACTTATTTTTTCATAAGCATGAATAACAGTTGAGTGATCTCTTCCACCAAATTCGAGTCCTATACGTGGATAAGTCTCGTCAGTAAGTATTCTACATAAATACATTGCTATCATCCTAGCATTAGCTATCTCTTTACTACGCTTTTTACCATTTAAATCGTCTACTTTTAATTCATAGTATTCAGCAACAACATTTTTAATCTTATTAATTGAATTATCATAATAAGTACCAATACTAGTAGTGTATTCATCAAGAGCTTCTCTAGCATCATCAATAGTAATTGTATTTAAATGCATCATTGCCTTCCAAAATACTAATCTTCTAACCATTCCCTCTAGATTTCTAACATCGCTTCCACTATTAGAAGCAATAAAACCAATAACGTCATCTGTTAAATTAAGCATTAACTCTTCAGTTTTTATTTTATTCTTTATTATCTTTACTTTTAAATCATAATCTGGAATGTTAACAATTGCCTTAAGTCCCCAGTTAAATCTGGTTTTTAATCTATCTTCAAACATCTTAAGGTCATCAACACTTCTATCTGAACATATAATAATTTGCTTTTCATTATTATATAAACTACTAAATGTATTAGTAAATTCTTGTCTAGAAGCAGTGGCATTAGCTAAGAATTGAATATCATCAATTATTAACACATCTATATCTCTATATTTATGTTTAAATAATTCAATATATTTAAGATTTTCTTCTACACTTCCAGTGTTTTTAGACATTTTAATAAAATCAGTAACAAAATCATCACACTGTATATACAAAACTCTTAAATTTGAATGTTGCTGTATATAATTACCAATAGCGTGCATCAAATGAGTTTTTCCTAATCCACTCTTACCATATAAGAATAAAGGATTAAATACTTTACCAGGATTCTGGGCAACTTCTAAGCAAGATTGAAATGCATATCTATTAGATTCACCTACTACAAAATTATCAAATGTATAATCTTCTCTAATATTAGATTTAAATTTAAGAGCTTCCTCATCATCAAGCATATAATTATCAACTTTTGGAGGACTCATCACGCTGTTATTTGTTTCATCTATAAAATCTTTTTCATCTTTAAATTGTATATTTAAATGATTACCAGTAACTTCTTCTAAAGCTTCTTCCATAATATCTTTATAATATGAAGTTAATTGATCAACAACGACTTTACCAGGATTTTTAATTATTAAATCATTATCAGTAATTTTAAGTAGTTCTAGCGGTTTAAACCAAGTAGCATATGAAACATAAGATACTTTTTGATTAATATGTTCTAAGAAATCATTCCATATAGAATTTTGATTCATATCTACTCACCCCGCTATACACAACTTATCTACACACATTTTAACCCAATTAATTCTTTTTTTAAAGCATAAATTTTACAGTTTTTTTATACACACTAGTTATTAACAGTTTGTAAACACATAAACACTGATAAATACTAAACTAAAACAATTTATCCACATTATCAACATTTTTTCTATACACTGTTAATAACATCAATTTTGTAAACAATGTTAATACAGTGAATATGTGGATAATTTTGATTGACAAATAATATTCTAGTGTTTATAATTAAACAAGTCAAGAGAAAAATTAAGGAGGAAGATATAAATGAAAAAAACACCAGTAGTACAAAAGAAAAATACTAAAATTAAAAAACAAGGATTTTTATCTAGAAGTGCAAGTATATTAAAATCAAGAAGACAAAAAGGAAGAAAAAATCTAATTAATAAATAACTACTAACTAAATAGTAGTTTTTTTTTGGCTAATATAGTAAAATATAGGAGAGTTAAAGGAGATTACTATGAATAAAAAGTATATTATTTCTAAAAATGAAGAAATTGGACTAATAGTTAAAAATGGAAACAAGAATAATAGTAATTTCTTTATTATATATAATATAGAAAGTAATGAAGAATATAACATGTATTGTGTTAGTGTTAGTAAAAAGATTGGAAAGGCTCACACAAGAAACTTAATTAAGAGAAGAGTTAAAGATATCCTAATGAAAAATAAACTTTTCTTAAAAAGAAAATATGTTATAATAGTTAAGAAAGAAGCACTAGATGCATCTTATGAAGATTTAACTAAAGTACTAATTAATCAAATAAAAGGAGCTAAATAATGAAAAATGTTAAAAAAATAGCAGTAATAGTAGTGCTTACATTATTATTAACAACAGGATGTACAAAGAGTTTTAAAGATGAAACTTCAAATAAAGTATATACAAGTAATATCTTATGTAAGCCAACAGATAAAGAAACAATAAAAATATATGAAGAAAATAAAATAGAAATTGATAAATTACCTGAGTGTAAAAATTTAAAAGCTAACTCAGGTGGATATGAAGGACTATGGACAAATATTTTTGTTAAACCATTAGCATTCATAATAGTTAAGATAGGATTATTGCTTAAAAACTATGGTTATTCAATAATACTTCTTGGAATATTACTAAGATTATTAGTTTTCCCACTAAGTAAGAAAACAATGGATATGTCAGAAAATATGAAAAAAGCAAATCCAGAACTTCAAGCATTAGAAAAAAAATATGCAGGAAGAAATGATCAAGAATCTATGATGCAAAAATCACAAGAAATGATGTTAATTTATAAAAAGTATAATATTAAACCTGCATCAGGATGTTTGGTATCACTTATACAATTACCTTTATTCTTTGCATTCTTAGAAGCAATTCAAAGAATTCCAGTAATACTAGAAGAAACAACATTCGGATTATATTTAGGAACTACTCCATCTCAAGCGTTAGCTAGTGGAAAATGGTGGTATTTAATAGTAGTAGCCCTAATAGCCGTTACTACATATTTCTCAATGAGCAATGTGAATAATTCATCAGCACTGCCAGATCAAGCAAAACAAACAAAAATGATGAGTATATTCATGGTAGTATTTATAACAATAATGTCTATGTCATTAAATATTGGTATTGGATTATATTGGATAGCAACTAGCGCATTCGCTGTTGGTCAAAATTACTTAATAAAAAGAAAAAGTAATAATTAATGGTTGTAAGGAAGTGGTATAAATGGAAAAATACGTATACAAAGGAAAAAATGTTGAAGATTTACTAAAACTAGCATGTGAAGAATTAAATGTTAGTGAAAGTGATATATTCTACAGTACTCATGAAGAAAGAACTGGATTATTTTCAGGTAAAAAAATAGTAGTAGAACTTATAAAAGTATCAGATACTGCTGATTTCGGTAAACAAATACTAGAAAATATATTAAAAGGATTCAACATTGAAGGACAAATTGAAAAGAAAATAAGAGATAAGCAAATATTCTATTCTGTTCATTCAGACAACAATGGAGCATTAATTGGTAAAAATGGTAGAATTTTAGATAATATTCAAAAATATTTAAGACAAGCCATAAATGCTCAAATAGGCATTCATGTTAATATTGTTTTAGACATTGAAAACTATAAAGAAAAACAAAATAGATATCTAGAAAGAGATGTAAAAAGAATAGCTAGAGAAGTAACACTATCTAAAAAAGAAGTTAAACTAGATCCAATGAATAGTTATCAAAGAAGAATAGTTCACAATGCACTATCAAAATTTGATTATATTTCAACAGAAAGTATTGGAGAAGAACCAAATAGATGTGTTGTAATTAAGTATAAAGAAAAAGAAGAAGAGAACAAATAGTTCTCTCTTTTTGTTTATTTCCCAAAAATCTTCATTTCCCGGGAAATAAATGATTTACATGTACTTTAAAAAGTAGTATAATCTCTTCCTAGTGGAGGTGTGTAAACATGGAAGATACAATAGCCGCAATCGCAACATCTGTGGGAGTTAGTGCAATTAACATTATTAAGGTAAGTGGAAGTAAAGCAATTGAAATCACTAATAGTATATTTAAAGGAAAAGATTTATCAAAAGTTAATCCATTTACTATTAACTATGGTTTTATTATGGAAAATGAAGAAAAAATTGATGAAGTACTCGTTTCTGTGTTTAAAGCACCAAAATCTTATACAGGTGAAGACGTAATAGAAATAAATACACACGGGGGAATTGCTTGTACAAATAAAATACTTGAACTATTGTTAACACATGGGTGCAGATTAGCACAGCCAGGTGAATTTCTAAAAAGAGCTTTCTTGAATGGAAAAAGAGATCTATTAGAAGCAGAATCAATAAGTGATTTAATAGAAGCAAAAACTTCTAAAGCACGTAAAATGGCTATGCAAGGAGCCACTGGTGAATTATCAAAAATGATAAAAGAACTAAGAGAAAAATTAGTAACTATCATTTCTAATATAGAAGTAAATATAGATTATCCAGAATACGACGACGCAATAGTATATACAAATGAATTATTGGATAAAAATATTTTAGAAATAAAAGAATCACTATCTAAAATATTAGAAGAAAGTGAAAAAGGAAAAATAATAAAAGATGGTATTAATGTAGGAATAGTAGGAAAACCTAATGTAGGAAAGTCATCTTTATTAAATAGACTATTAAATGAAGAAAAAGCAATAGTTACTGATATTGAAGGAACAACAAGAGACATAGTTGAAGGAAAAATAGTAATTAATGGTATTACACTAAATCTTATAGATACAGCTGGAATAAGAGAAACTGATAATCTAGTTGAACAAATTGGAGTTAATAAAAGTAAGGAAATAATAGAAAAAGCAGACCTAATAGTTGCAATGTTCGACTCATCTAGAAAATTATCAGAGGAAGATAAAGAAATAATTGAAAGTATTAAAGATAAAAAAACAATAACATTAATAAATAAGACTGACTTAAAGCAAGAAATTGATTTAAGTATGTTTAAAAAAGAAGATATAATTGAAATATCAATAAAAAATGATGAAGGAATAAATAAATTATTAGATAAAATAAAAGAAAAATTTAATTTAAATGAAATAGATACAAGTGATTATACGTACTTATCTAATAGTAGACAAATATCAATAGTAAAAAACTGTGTATCACTTAGTGAAGAAATATATGAAGCTAATAAAAATAAAGTAGAAGTTGATTTAATTCAAATAGACATACAAAGATTATGGGAAATGCTAGGTGAATTAATAGGAATAACTTACAAAGAAGAATTTATAGATGAAATGTTTAAAAGATTTTGTCTAGGAAAATAGGAGGCATATAATATGTATGAAGTAATAGTAATTGGTGGTGGACACGCAGGATGTGAAGCCTCTTTAGCATGCGCTAGAAAAGGTCACAAAACTTTACTAGTAACAGGAAATATAAACAACATAGCCGATATGCCTTGTAACCCTTCAATCGGAGGATCAGCAAAAGGAATAGTAGTTAGAGAAATAGATGCACTAGGCGGAGAAATGGGCATAAATGCAGATAAATCACATCTACAAATAAAAATGCTAAACTCAAAAAAAGGACCTGGAGTTAGAAGTTTAAGATGCCAAGCAGATAAAACAACATATCCACTAAACATGTTAAAAACACTTCAAGAAACTTCTAATCTAGAAATAAAAGAAGTTTTAGTAAGAGAAATAATAGTTGAAAATGGTGAAATTAAAGGTGTTATAACAGAAGAAAATGAAAAAATTGAATCTAAAAAAGTAATTATAACAACCGGAACATATCTAAATGCAGATATATTAAGAGGTCACAATAAGCAAAAAGGTGGACCTCATGGAGAAAAACCATCACTATATTTAAGTCAAAGCATGCAAGATAATGGACTTATAATGAGAAGACTTAAAACTGGAACACCTCCAAGAGTACTTAAAAGTACGATAGATTATTCTGAATGTGAAGAAGAAAAAGGTGATCAAGAGTTATTATCTTTTTCTAATTTCTATGATCCAACATATGATATAGATAAACAAGAATCATGTTTTTTAACATATACAAATAAAAAAACTCATCAAATAATATTAGATAATCTAGATAAATGTGCCCTATATAGTGGACTTATTGTAGGTGTAGGACCAAGATACTGTCCATCAGTAGAAGATAAAATAGTAAAATTTAGAGACAAAGATAGACATCAAATATTTTTGGAACCTGAAAGAAAAAATGGTGAAGAAATATATGTAGGTGGATTTTCAACAACTATGCCAGAAGAACTTCAAGAAGAATTAATTCACTCTATGGATGGACTACATAATGCAAAAATAGTTAAATATGGATATGCTATAGAATACGATGCAATAGACTCTACTGAACTTAATATGACACTTGAAACAAAGAAAATAAAAGGACTATATACAGCAGGTCAAATTAATGGAACTAGTGGATATGAAGAAGCAGCAGCGCAAGGATTAATCGCAGGAATAAATGCGTCTTTAGCACTAGAAAATAAAGAACCTATGATTTTAAAAAGGAATGAAGCATACCTAGGAGTATTAGTAGATGATCTAATAAATAAAGGTATAACTGAACCATATAGACTTCTAACTTCAAGAGCTGAATTTCGTCTTTTATTAAGACACGACAATGCAGATATTAGACTTACAGAAATTGGAAGAAAAGTTGGATTAATAAATGATGAAAAATATGAAATTTTTCAAAACAAGTTAAAAAATATAGATAAAATAACTGAAGAACTTTCAAATACTTACATAGAAGGAAATGAAAGAAATAATAACTACTTAGAAAATATTTCTTCATCAAAACTACAAGGTAAAGTAAATGCTCTAGAACTTTTAAAAAGACCAGAAATTGAAATAAAAGACATAGAATTCTTAACAGAAAAAGAATATGATAAGAAAGCTATTGAAGAAGTAAGCATAAATGTAAAATATAAAGGATATATAGATAAAACTGAAAAAGAAGTAGAAAAGATGCTACTTCTAGAAGAAAAGAAAATACCTGAAGATATAAACTACGACAATGTAAGAAATATAGCAACAGAGGCAAGACAAAAGCTAAGTAAAATAAGGCCTCTAACTATTGGACAAGCATCAAGAATTAGTGGTGTTAATCCAGCAGATATAACAATGCTTTTAGTTTATTTAAAAAAGGAATATCCATATGAATAAAGAAGAATTTGTAAATGAATTAAAAAATATTAATATTGACATAACAAATGAAGAATTAGCAAAATTTGACAGATACAAAGAACTACTAAAGGAATATAATGAAAAGTTTAATCTTACAGCTATAATTAAAGATGAAGATATTTATTTAAAACATTTTTATGACAGTTTATGTTTACTAAAATTAGACAAAATAAAAGATAATCTAAACATAATTGACATTGGAACAGGAGCAGGTTTCCCAGGAATTCCTCTAGCAATTATGAAAGAAAATATAACTGTAACTTTACTAGAATCTAACGAAAAAAAATGTAAATTTCTAGAAGTAGTAGCAAATGAACTAGGGCTTAAAAATATAATTATTATAAATGACAGAGCAGAAAAATATGCTAAGAATCATAGAGAAATGTATGATATAGCTACTTCAAGAGCTGTAAGTGCTTTAAAAGTATTATTGGAACTTGAAACACCACTTGTAAAAGTGGGAGGATATATAATTCCACTAAAAAGTCATATAGAAGAAGAATTATTTGATTCAAAAACTATGATAAATGAATTAGATTTAACTATTGAAGACGCTATAAAATATACATTACCAATAGAAAATTCTAATAGAACAATGCTAATAATTAAAAAGAATAAAAAAACAAAAGAATCTTATCCAAGAGAATATAATAAAATAATAAAGGACTTGAAAAAAAGGCAAAATTAAAGTAAAATTAACATATAATAGCAATAAGGGGCTGATTAGAGTGAATAATAAGGAAATAGTAAATGTTCGCGTGGATGAAATAGTACCAAATAGATTTCAACCTAGACTAACTTTTAACGAAGAAGAAATTAAAGATTTATCTGAATCTATTAAGATGCATGGTGTAATTCAACCATTAGTCTTAAGAAAATTAGGAGATAAGTATGAAATAATTGCAGGTGAAAGAAGATACAAGGCTGCTAGTTTAGCAGGTCTTCAAACTGTACCAGCAATAATAGTAGATATGGATGATAGAGAAAGTGCAGAAGTAGCATTAGTAGAAAACTTACAAAGAAAAGACCTAACAGCTATTGAAGAAGCACAATCTTACAAGAAAATACTTGATATGGGATATTTAACTCAAGAAGAATTAGCCACTAGAATGGGCGTAAGTCAACCTAACATAGCTAACAAATTAAGATTATTAAATCTAGCAATTCCGGTAAAAGAAGCCTTACTTGCTAATAAAATTTCAGAAAGACATGCAAGAAGCCTACTTAACATAACTGACTCTAATTCACAAATTGCTATGCTAAATAGAATTATTAATGAAAGATTAACAGTAAGACAAACTGACGATGAAATAAATAAGATGTTAGGTAAAACAACTTCATATGAAGAAGAAAAACCACTAGATATTAATGTAAGTGCAATTAAAGAGGAATCACATAACGTAATAGAAGAACATAAACCTACAGATATTGATTTACTACTTAAATCTGAAAGTGATATTACAAAACCAGAGCCAGCAACAATGCCTAATTATGAAGAACCAATAATGAATAATGAATCTAGTAATATATTTGAAAATCCAAAGGCATCTTATGAAGAGCCATCATTTGCTACTCCATCTATGCCTGAAGAAAAACTAGAACCACTAAATACAACTATAGAGACAGTAAATGAAATGCCAATAAATCCATTTATGAGCAATTCATTTGATAATTTTGAAACACCTACTGCGGAAGAACCAAAAGAAGTTCCTAGTTTCGAACAACCAGTGCAAACAGAACCTACACCAGAGCCAGAAATAATGGACTTTACTGAGAAAGAACAAATAAATGAACCACAAAGTGATGAGGATGATAGTTCTAGCATACCAACTAAGTCAATTCCAAGCGCTATTTCATCAATAAGAGAAAAAATATCAAACTTAAATAGTCAAGGATACGAAGTAGAATCAGAAGAATTTGATTTTAATGATACATATCAAATAATAATAAAAATAAAGAAGGACTAATCCTTCTTTTTTTGTTGAATGAAATATGGTTCAGTCCCCTTAATAAAAAATAGTAAGTCTTTTTTTGTTAAATCACTAGTACTCCCATTAATTGGATTAACAAAAGTGCCCAAAACTCCAAGTGGTATTTCATCGATTTCATCTTTAGTACCCTCCAAATATGTTTCTATAGATCTAGCCCATATTCTCTTAGTAACTAAACTAGACAAATCCCCTACTTTTCTATTATCATCATACCCACTCCATACCATTGCAAGAGCATCAGAATTGTAGCCTACTACCCAGTAATCAAAATCAGTAGTGCCAGACTTAGCATAATATTTTCTTGTTAATAAGTTCTTAACAACCAGCAATGTTGGGCTAGCATAATCTATGTATGTATAATTATATGTATTAGCAAGCATATCATTTAAAATATATATATACCTATAGTCTTCTACAGTATCCTCGCTATATTCTTTTTCATAAAGAATATTTCCATCTAAATCAGTAATCTTTCTAATAAAAAATGGCTCATTAAGAATGCCTTTATTAGCTAAAACGCTATAAGCATTAGAAAAATCAAGCATGTTTAACTCTTCAGTACCTAAAGCTAAAGAAGCAACAGGTGTTATTTGATTTTTAACACCAAGTCTTTTAAGAGTTTTAATAAGTTCATTATATCCTAAAAATAAATGAGTTTTAACAGCATAAATATTATCCGAAAGTGCAATGGCAAGAGCCATTGTTATTTCTTTATTAGGATAATTATCACCATAATTTCTAGGAGAATATATTTTATTATCACCTAAAGAAAAATCAGTTTTCTCACTAGAGAATAAAGAAGTAGAAGTCATTCCATTTTTAAGAGCTGCTAAATATAAAAAAGGCTTAATAACTGATCCCACTTGTCTTTTAGACTGAGTAACTCTGTTATATTCACTTCTACTATAGTTTTTTCCTCCTATTAAAACCCTAATAGCGCCAGTTTTAGGCTCTCTAATCATAAGGCCAATCTCTTCCTGCCCCTCACCCATTTCTTCATCTATAATGGTCTCAATTTTGCTTTGAGAGTATGAATCAAGATTAGTATATATAATAAGCCCTGATTTATTTATTTTATCCAGTGAAAGTTTAATATGATTTAATTCATCATTAACAGCGTCCCTATAATAAAGAGAACTAATAACCATATTACTATCTTTTTTACCATAAAAAATAAGTTCCTCACTAAAAGCATCTCTTGCCTCTTCACTACTAATATAGTGATTATTAACCATAGAGTCTAATACAACCTTCTGCCTTTCTTTTGCATTGTTATAATAGATAATAGGATTATAATAAGTAGGATTCTTAGGAATACCAACTATAATAGAAGCTTCAGCTAACGATAAATCATAAGCATGTTTATTAAAATAATATAGACTAGCTTCTTCTATACCTTTAGTACCTCCTCCAAAGTTAATAGTATTCAAATATCCTTCAAGTATTGCCTCTTTGCTATAGTGCATCTCTAAATCAAAAGTTAAAAAAGCTTCATCAATTTTTCTCTTCCATGTTTTATCAAAACTTAAATATAAATTTTTAACATACTGCTGACTAATAGTAGATGCACCTTGATCTAAACTACCATTTTTAATATCTACATAAAGAGCTTTCATTATTCTTGGATAATCAAAACCTTTATGAGCAAAAAAATTCTTATCTTCTACAGAAATAATAGCTTCTTTAATGTATTTAGACATATTATCTAAACTTACCCATGAATTAGCGCCTATATTTTGATAAAAAATATTGTCATCTTTATCAAGCATAATAATATTACTAGTATTTCTTATATCAATTTTAGGATTAAAATAAGAATAAACATATATGCAGATAAAAAATGCACTAATAAGGCAAGAAAAACAAAGAAGTATTTTATATAAAACTCTTAATATCTTCATAATAATATTATTAAAAAAATATAAAAAAATATAAGTAATTTATAATGATAAACAAACTTATTATAGAATATAATAAAAAAGATATTAAAAACATCTTGAAATATTATGAAAAATCAGTATAATTTTAGAGGAAAGAGATGAGGAATATGAAATTAAAAGGAATAACTGAAGAACAATTAGAAACTATGTCATATGACGACGTAGCATATGAGGTTTTAAAAGAACGTGGAAAGAAAATGTCACTAAGTGACTTATTTGATGCGGTTTGCGAATTAATGAATTTAGATAAAAGTGCTAAAGATGACTATATAGCAGAATTCTTTACCCTACTTTCAACAGAAAAAAGATTTATTAAGCTAGACAAAGGTTTCTGGGATTTAAGAGAAAATCACACAGCTAAAATTGAATTAAGTGAACTTGAAGAAGAAGAAGAAACAGAAACTGAAGAAGAAACAGAGGAAGAGGAAGAAGATACAATGTACATCGATGAAACTAAAGAAGTAGATGATGATGAAGCAGAAGATGAATATAAAGATTTAGTGTTAATCGATGAAGATTCAGAGGCAGAACTTTAGCTTAAAATAATTATAATAAATAATTATAAAGGAGGCTAAAATGCTAGAAAGATTAAAATTAATAGAAGAAAGATATAATTTTTTAACTGAAGAGTTAACTAAACCTGAAGTATACGGTGATTTTAACAAGATGAAAGTACTTTCAAAAGAAAAAACATCATTAGAAGAAACTGTAGAAAAGTACAAACAATACAAGACAGCACTAGAAGATGTTGAAGCCGCTAAAGAAATGGCTAAAGATCCTGAATATGCTGAATTTGCGCATGAAGAAATAGAAAGACTTCATAAGGAAATTGAAACTCTAGAAGAACAATTAACAGTACTATTATTACCAAAAGATCCAAATGACGACAAAAACGTAGTAATGGAAATAAGAGGAGCAGCTGGAGGAGATGAAGGAAACATCTTCGCAGGTGATTTATTTAGAATGTATTCTAAGTATGCTGAAAAAATGGGCTGGAAGATAGAAATAACTAATGAAGTTCCAGGAGAAAGTGGTGGCTACTCTACTATAGAATTTATGTTAAATGGTGATAATGTATACTCTAAATTAAAATTTGAAAGTGGATCACACAGAGTTCAAAGAGTACCAGCAACTGAGTCACAAGGAAGAGTTCATACATCAACTGCAACAGTATTAGTAATGCCAGAAGCAGAAGATGTAGAAGTAGAACTACTAGAAAAAGATTTAAAAATAGATGTATGCCGTTCTTCAGGAGCTGGAGGACAATGTGTAAATACTACTGACTCAGCAGTACGTGTAACTCATATTCCAACAGGATTAATGGTATACTGCCAAGTAGAAAGAAGTCAAATAAAGAATAAAGAAAAGGCTCTTCAAATATTAAAAACACGTCTATATGACTTGAAATTAAAAGAACAAGAAGAAGCTCTAGGAGCAGATAGAAAAAGTAAAATAGGTACTGGAGATAGATCAGAAAAAATAAGAACATACAACTATCCACAAAATAGATTAACTGATCATAGAATAAATTTCACAATCATGCATTTAGACAAAGTTATGGAAGGAGATCTTGATGAAGTAATCGAAGCTCTAATAACTGAAGATCAAAAATTAAAAATGAGTGTTGATAATGGACAATAAAACAGTAACTAAATTAGAAATAGAAGAACTAAAAAAAATAGGTAAATATACAAAAAGAAACATAAAAAAGCTAGAAAAAGGATATCCAATCCAATATTTAATTGGATACGTAAACTTTTATGGTAACAAAATAAATGTTAATGAAGATGTACTAATACCTAGATATGAAACAGAATATTTAATAGAAAAAACTATTAATTACTTAAAAATATTAAACATTAATAGTCCTAAAATACTAGATCTATGTACAGGAAGTGGATGCATAGGCTTAACCATGCAAAAAGAACTAAATTCACAAGTAATAATGAGTGATATAAGTAGAAAAGCCCTAAAAGTTGCTAAAAAAAATGCTAAAGAGTTATCATTAAATACTATAATAATAAAAAGTGACTTATTTAAAAACATAAAGGAAAAAGACTTTGACTTAATAATAAGTAATCCTCCTTATGTAATGAAAGATGAACAACTTCCAAAAGAACTATCTTATGAACCAAAATTAGCATTATATGCTGACAATAATGGTACAAAGATAATTGAAGAAATAATAAAAGAATCTAAAAAATATGTAAAAGATAATTTCTTAATAGCAATAGAAATAAATGAAAAAAGTGAAAAACAACTAACTGACATAGTAAAACAGTATTATAAATACTTCTATTTTGAAAAAGATCTGTGTTCTAAAACAAGATATTTATTTATAATGAATAAAAAAATAGAAAACTAGCCAATAATTATTAGAAAGGCTGGTTTTTTAATGAAAAAAGCACTATTACTAATAGTATCAATAATTATTATTATTTTATCAATATCAAACAAAGAAAATGATGAAATAATTATACCATCTTCGTCTATAAGATTTAGAATAATACCTAACTCAAATGAATTAAACGATTTATATATAAAAGAAAAAGTAAAAGAAGAAATATCTACATATTTTATAAATAAGACAAACAATATAGAAGAAGTAAGAAATAATATTAATGAAAATATAAAAAGTATAGACAATAAAATTAATAAAGTATTTGTAGATAATGACTACAATAAACCATATAACATTTCATTTGGAATGAATTATTTTCCAGAAAAAACATATAAAGGAATTAGTTACCAGGAAGGTTACTATGAATCACTTGTAATAAAAATTGGTGAAGCAAAAGGTGGTAATTACTGGTGTGTACTATTCCCTCCTCTATGTATGATAGATGATAATAAAAGTGAAAATGAATATAAATCTCTTGTATCGGAAATAATTAAAAGAATCATAAAAAAATAAAAAGTCACTATAATTAAATAGGTGACTTTTTTGCATATAATATCATTATTAATAATAGCCTTATCTCTTAGCATAGATGCTTTTTCTCTATCACTAGCGTATTCTCTACTAAAAATAAAGAAATCTAAAATATTATTTATATCATTACTAACTGGATTATTTCATTTTATTTTATCATTAACTGGCTCAATGCTAGGAAACAAACTAAGTATACTACTAAAGATTAACAGCAAAATAGTTCTTATGTTAGTATTATTATATATATTAATTGAAGTAATAAAAAACAGTGAAGAATCAAAGAAAATTAATCCATCACTAAAACAAATGCTACTCTTTTCTTTTTTAGTATCTATAGATAGTTTCTCTATTGGATTTGGAATAAATTATGTAACGTCTCATATAGTATATGCATCATTTGTTTTTCTTCTATTTAGCGCTTCTTTTACTTACATAGGATTTATATTAGGAAACTATTTAACAACAGTTAAAAAGAAAAAAGTAAAACCTATATTAATAATATTATTATTTACAGCAATAGCCTACTTTTTATGTAAAGCATAGATAAAAATAATTGACATAAATCAAAAATAATTCTATATTAAAAATGTAAGATTCTATAATTAAGGAGGTAAATATGTCAAGACTTAAAATTACTGGAGGAAAAACACTTAGTGGCACTATAAATATTAGTGGTGCTAAAAACAGTGCAGTAGCACTTCTTCCAGCAGCAATTCTTGCAAAATCTAAATGTAAGATTTATAAAGTACCTAAAATAAGAGATATAGAATATTTATTAAAAATACTAGAAGTATTAGGATGTACATACAAAATAGAAGAAGATCAAATAGAAATAGATACTACTAATTTAAAAAATGCGCCTGTACCTGAAGAATTATCACAACAAATGAGAGCCTCTTATTATTTTATGGGAACTCTTTTGGCAAGATTTAAAAGAGCTGAAATATGCTTTCCAGGAGGATGTAACTTTGGATCACGCCCTATTGACCTTCATATAAAAGGATTTGAAGCACTAGGAGCTAAAGTAGAAATCATTAAAAGTAGATATATTATTACTGCAAAAAAACTAGTAGGTGCAAGAATATACTTAGACTTTGCTTCAGTAGGTGCAACTATTAACATAATGCTAGCTGCCACATACGCAAAAGGTCAAACAATAATTGAAAACGCAGCAAGAGAGCCAGAAATAATAAATGTAGCTTCATTCTTAATTAATATGGGATGCAAAATAACAGGAGCAGGAACAAGCACAATTATTATTGAAGGAAGCGAAGAATTAGATAATGGAGTTGTAGAAGTATTTCCAGACAGAATAGAAGCTGCAACTTATGTAATAATGGGAGCTCTATGTGGAAAAAATCTACACATAAAAGGAATAATAAAAGATCACATAAATGCAACACTGATTAAGCTTAAAGACGTAGGATGTGAATTTAAAGCAACTAATGATGAAGTTGTAATATCTAAATGTAAAAAAATAATGCCAACAGATGTTCATACTCAGGTATTCCCAGGTTTTCCTACAGATGTACAACAAGTATTCACAGTTTTACTAACGCAAGCTAAAGGTAAATCACATATATCTGAAAATATATATGAACTTAGATTTGAAAGTGCAATGCTTTTAAATAAAATGGGAGCAGACACATATGCAAATAAAAATGTATTAACTATAAATGGCCCAACTAAATTAAGAGGTGCTAACTTAACAGTACCTGATTTAAGAGGTGGAGCTGCACTTGTACTAGGTGCCTTAATAGCAAAAGGAGATACAATTCTTGACAACATTCCACTTATTTTAAGAGGATATGAAGACATAGTAGAAAAGTTATCTAATGTAGGTGCTAAAATAGAAATAATTGAATAAAAATATTACGAGGATGATAAAATGAAGAAAAAACTACTCGTAGTATTTTTCTTTTCTCTAATATTAATTATTTTTATATATAAAAAATTAAGAAAAGAAGACTATTACTATCTACCAATTGGTGATGCCCTTTCAATTGGAATAGACTATAAAAATGATAAAACATTATCTTTTGTAGATTATTTAGAAAATTATTTAAAAGAAAGAAAAAAGAAAGTAATTGTTAATAAAACTTTTATATATGAAGACTTGCGAATAAAAGATTTATTAAATGATAACATAAACCCCCTATTAAAAGAGGCAAATTTAATAACAATTTCTATAGGTAGCGAAGAATTATTTAGTAAACTAAAAAGCAGTAATGAAATAATAAAAACAAAAGAAATATATAATTATATTGATAAAATGTTTAATAACTATAATGACTTACTATATCAAATAAGAAAACTAAATAAAAAAGAAATATTTATAATTGGATATTATAATCCGCTTGAAATAAAAAAAGAAAACGAAGAAGCAATAAAAGATATATATGAGTATATAGATAGTCAGTTTAAATTATTAGAAAGCAAATATGAAGTAAATTATATAGAAATAAATGAGGAATTTTCAAAACAAAAATATCTATTCTTACCAAACATAGATAATTCATTTCCAACAAAAGAAGCATATTACTATATATTTGATAAAATAAAAAGAAAGCTAATTCTTTAAATAGCTTTCTATAAAATCATCTAAATCACCATCAAGAACCTTAAATGCATCTGATTCTTCATAATTTGTTCTTAAGTCTTTAACAAGTCTATAAGGCTCAAGAAAATAGTTTCTAATTTGAGAACCAAAGTTAACATCCATAACAGCACCCTTAAGTTCATTTAATTTAGCATCTACAGTTTCTTTTTCAAGAATATATAACTTGCCCTTTAATATTTCAAGGGCTTTTTCTTTGTTTTTAATTTGACTTCTTTCATTTTGACAAGTAACAACTATTTTTGTAGGAAGATGAGTAATTCTAACAGCAGAATCAGTAGTATTAACACTTTGTCCCCCTGCCCCACTACTTCTATAGACATCAATTTTTAAGTCTTCTTCTTTAATATTAATTTCAATCTTAGTATTGATTTCAGGAGTAACTAGAACAGAAGCAAAGGAAGTGTGTCTTCTCTTATTAGAGTCAAATGGGCTGATCCTTACTAGTCTATGAACACCAGTTTCTCCTTTTAAAAGTCCAAAAGCATTCTCGCCTACTACATGCATAGTAATACCTTTAATGCCTACTTCTTCTCCCTTTTGTTCCCCTATTATTTCTACTTTATAGTTCTTTCTTTCAAAATATCTTAAATACATTCTCTTAAGCATATCGGCCCAGTCATTACTCTCTGTTCCCCCTGCCCCACTATGTATTTCAATATAAGCGTTATTATGATCAAATTCTCCATTTAATAAAATACTTACTCTTAGTTCGTTTAAGTTTTTTGAAATATCATCTTTTAAATTGTTAATATCCTCAGCTATTTCTTCATCAAAAATATCGGAGAACTCACTTAATAGTTTTATATCATCATTGACTTTATCGATAAGTGATAATTCTCTATTAATACTAGAAATCTCAGAAAGTATTTCTTTACTATCAGGGCTATTCCAAAAATTTTCACTATCACGCTTATCTTCTAACGATTTAAGTTTTAGTTTCTTACTATCGTAGTCAAAGTGACCTCCTATATTCTTCTATAAGAGAAAGAGAATCTTTAATAAATAAATCAAGTGTATTATTCTCCATAGTTATCCCTCACTATTTCTACTTCATCGCCATTTTTAACTCCAAGAGCGTTAGCTTCATCAGTATCAAGGTGTATTTCTAAAGTAAATGTATCTTTACTTCTAACAACTACGTTATTAAGAACCCCACCTCTTTCTCCAGGTATTCTAATGCTAATAACATCGTTATTACGAAGATTGTATTTATCTAAATCATTAGTATTAATATGTAAGTGTCTCTTAGCAATTATACAAGAGCTACTAGCGTTTACTACCCTATCCATAAAACTAATAGTCATATCAGCAGCATCTTCTAAATCACCGCTCAATCTAACAGGAGCATCTACCCCTAACTTAAAAGAGTCAGTTTTGCTTATTTCAACTTGAGTTTTGCTTCTAACAGGCCCTACTACCCTAACCCCTTTTATTTTGCCTTTAGGCCCAATAATATCAACCTTTAAATTAGACATAAATTCACCTGTTTGTGATAAATCTTTTACGCTATAAAACTCTTGATCAAAAAATAATTTATCAAAATCCTCTTTAGACAAATGAACATGTCTATTACTAATTCCAACTTTAACTTTCATATCATTTCCTCAACACAATTTTATCATAATTAAGTATTATTTTAAATAACAATGCATAAATTTAAATGGGTGAAAAAATGAATACAGAGGATTTATATTTAAAAGAATTACCTATTGAACAAAGCTACATTGAAAATATATTAAGGTTAAATAAAGGAAGAAAAGCTAAAATATATATGAGCTTTTCTAAAGATAATCACAAAGTATTTACTGGCACAGTAAGAGCTGCAGGAAGAGATCATATCTTACTAGAAGATGAAAAAGGTACTTACCTTCTGCTAATGATATACTTAGACTACATTGAGTTTGATGAAAAAATAACATATAAAGTATAATGTAAAGTTAGAGAATAATAAAAATAAATAAGCCATTATTTGATATAATGATATTATGAAAAAGTATATAAAAATATTATTATTAATTGTATTATTATGCCCTATATCAATAAAAGCACTACAAATAGATAATTTATATTCATCTAATGTGCTTGTTTATGACGTGGATGAAGACAAAACGATATATGAAAAAAATAGTTCAAACTCTTCTTCAATAGCGTCACTAACGAAAATAATGACAGCAATAATATCTCTAGAAAAGATAGAAGACGTTAACAAAAAAATAGAAATCACCTATGAAATGTTAGATGAAGTTCCATGGGATGCCGCAACTGCGCATTTAAATGCGTATGACACAGTTTCATATAAAGACTTGATCTATGCCCTAATGCTTCCTTCAGGAGCAGATGCTGCCTACTCTTTAGCAATAGATTTATATGAAAGCGAAGAAAAGTTTGTTGATAAAATGAATGAAAAAGCTAAAGAATTAGAAATGAGTAATACTAAATATGTAGATCCAGTAGGCTATTATGAAGGAAATAAATCAAATACTAAAGATTTATTATTATTAATAAAATATGCTCTAAAAAATAATACATTTAAAGAAGCATTTGAATCATCTTATTACAAAACTACAAATAACTTAGAATTTCAATCAACTCTAAGTAGTTATGGAAAAAGACTAAACAAAAGCTTTAACTATGTACTAGGAAGTAAAACGGGATATACAGATGAAGCAGGACTTTGTCTAATAACATTATCTAAAATTAATGATGAAGAATTAATAACTATTTCATTGGACGCACCTGTAGATACTAATAAAACAAATCACTTAAAAGATTTAGATAGTATTTATACATCTGTTAAAGACAATTTTACTAAAACTAAATTATACTCAAAAGATGAGACACTTTATCAAATCGAAACAAAATATGCAAAAGAAAAAACTATAGATGTAAAAATAAAGGAAGACTTATACAAATTTATTGAAGGAGAAGTAAATTTAGAAAGAGATTTAAAAGTAGAATATAGTGGTATTAATAAAGTAAAGTATAACGAAGAATTAGGCACTAATATAGGAACAGTCTATATTAGATTTAAAGGTGAAACTATAAAAGAAATACCAGTAATAATAGAAGAAGAGCTATCATTCAGCCTTATTTGTTTTGTTAAAGATAACATAATAATGATCACAGTAGGATTCATAGCGTTAATAATAATATACTTATATATTTATTGTAAAATAAAACATAAAAGACTAAAGATAAGAAAAATAAGGAAATAATATGGGTACATAATGTTGCACGTCTAGTATTTATCAATATTTCTTGGTATAATGTAGGGCGGAGGACTTATGAAAGTAATTCTAATTGAAAATGTAAAAGGTACAGGAAAAAAGGATGAAATTAAAGAAGTAAAGGATGGGTTTGGAACATTCTTAATAAAAAACAAAAAAGCTGTTCTATATTCTGGAAAAAGCAACGAGGTATTACAAGGCCAAATAAAGACTAGAGAAGAAAATGAAGCGGCTCATCTTTTAGAGTGCAAAGAAATAAAAGAAAAATTAGAAAAACTAGAAATAGTATTTACCGTTAAAACAGGAAAAGACGGTAAAGTTTTTGGGTGCATAAGTTCTAAACAAGTAAGTGAAGAATTATCAAAGAAAAATTTTGATATTGATAAAAAGATAATTAATGCAAAAGAATTAAATACACTTGGAACTCACTTAGTTGAAATAGATTTACATAAGAAAGTAGTAGCTAAACTAAAAGTTACTCTAAAAAGAGGTGAGTAATATGCCAAGAAAAGAACCACAAAACATAGATGCTGAAATAAATGCACTAGGATGTGCTTTTCTAAGCAAGGAAGCTCTAGATAAAGTATGTGAAGAATTAACTAGTGATATGTTCTACGAAAATAAACATAAAGCAATATATGATGCATTATTTGTATTAAGAAATAAAGATATTCCTGTAGATTTAACAACACTAACAAATGAACTTGAAAATGAAGATAAATTAAATAATGCAGGAGGAATTGACTACTTAACTGAAATACTTGAATCAGTAGCAACCCCAGCAAATATTGAACACTATATAAATATTATTTATGAAAAGTATATTTTAAGAACACTTATAAACAAATCATCAAACATAATAGAAGAATGCTATGAAGAACAAGGCGATGTAGTAAGTATTGTTGAAAATGCAGAAAAGAGCATTCTTGCAGTAAATGCAGATAGAATGGTAAAAGATATAAAACCAATTCAAGAAATACTTGTTAAAAGCCAAGAACAACTAGAATTCTTAGCTAAAAATGGTGGAGAAGTAACAGGTATTCCTACAGGATTTTATGATTTAGATGCTAAAACAACAGGTCTTCATGAAAATGAACTAATAATAATAGCAGGCCGTCCAGGAATGGGTAAAAGTGCTATCGCTATTAACATGGCTACTAATATGGCTATCAATGCTAAAAAAACAGTAGCATTATTTAACCTAGAAATGGGAGCAGTTCAAATAAACAACAGAATGATATCTTCAGTAGGACAAATTGACTCTATTAAATTAAGAACAGGTAGAATGGATACTACTGACTGGAAGAAATTTAACGAAGCATATAGTCTACTAGCTGAAACTAAATTATATATTGATGATACACCAGGTATTACAGTATCAGAAATTAGAAGTAAATGTAGAAGACTAAAAAATAGTCCATCAGGTCTTGATGTAATAATAATAGACTATCTTCAATTAATAAGCTCTTCTTCTAAATACCAAGGAAACAGAGTAAGTGAAGTATCTGAAGTATCAAGAGATTTAAAGAAACTAGCAATGGAACTAGAAGTTCCAGTAATAGCTTTAGCGCAACTTTCTCGTAGTGTTGAAGCAAGAGAAGATAAAAGACCAATCATGTCAGACCTAAAAGAATCTGGTTCAATCGAGCAAGATGCTGACATAGTTATGTTCCTATACTGCGATGATTACTATAAATTCAAATCAACAGAAAGACCAAATCTTTCTCCAACAGAATTAATAATCTCAAAACACAGAAGCGGTTCAACAGGAACAGTTAATCTACTATTTGAAAGAACATATACTAATTTCAAAAATGTAGCTAAAGGTGATGAAATTAATAATGAATAAAAAAACTATTTATAAGCTGGGGGTTTTTTTAGTAATATTAACCGCACTTATATTTATAATGGGCATTGATAGAAAAACTCTAAATAACGGACCCATTACGGTTTATCAAGTATATTTATCTGGAAATAAAATCGGTATAATAGAAGATAAAGATGAATTATACAAATTAATAGATAAAGAACAAGAAAAGATAAAAAAAGAATATAATGTAGATAAAGTCTATGCGCCTAACGATCTAGAAATAAGTAAAGTAGTTACTTATGAAGGAGAGGTAGATGATGTAAAAGATGTATATAAAAAAGTTAAAGAAACAGAAAGTTTCACAATAAAAGGATATGAAATCTCTATTAAGAGAAGTGAAGATGATTATGAAACAATAAATGTAATACATCTAGAAGACTTCGATAAAGCCGTAGAGAATACAATAAAAGCTTTTGTAGGAGACAAAGAATATACTTCATACATAGATGGGACACAAGAAGTAATAAAAGTATCAGCAAGTGTTGGTGACGAACCATTAAGCAGAATAGAAAATATAAAAATAAAAGAGGAAATAACAACTAAAGAAAAATATATTTCTGTAAAAGAGCAAATATTCAAGGATGCTAATGAACTATCTAAATACTTACTATTTGGAACAACTGAAAAACCAGGAGTACATACAGTAAGAACAGGTGAAACTATAAAAGAAATAGCTAATAATTATCAACTTAATGTAACTGAATTCTTAATAGTTAATCCTAGCATAACAAGTCCAAATGCACTTTTATATAGTGGACAAGAAGTAAATGTTGGACTAGTAAATCCAATAATAGGAATAGTTGTAGAAAAGAATCTTATAGAAAAGAAAAAAGTACAACACTCAAAAGAAGTTAGATATAATGATAAACTTTTAGCAGGTACAACTTATACTGAGCAAAAAGGATCTGATGGAGAAAGTGTAGTATCATACTATATTGAAACTATAAACGGTCAAATGACTCAGGTAGTGCCTCTTGAAACACTAGTAAAAACACCAGTAATAAATGAGGTAGTAGTAAAAGGTGGACTTCCACTACACTATCTAGGAGACACAGGTGGATGGTACTGGCCAACAAACAAACCATACGTAATTACAAGTGACTACGGATACAGAGTAGACCTAGAGCTAGGTATAAACGGTTTCCACAAAGGAATAGACATATCAGGAACTGGTTATGGTTCACCAATATATGCTGCTCAAACAGGAACTATCATATCAGTAGGATACAATAGTACTGAAGGAAACTATATTCACTTAAGACACAACGAAGAATATGTTACAAAATACATGCACTTGAGTGGATTTGCAAGTGGAATATCAGTAAATACTATAGTTGGTAAAGGACAAGTAATTGGATACATGGGTAACACAGGATACTCTTTTGGTGCTCACTTACACTTCCAAGTTGAATACTATGGACAACACATGGATCCATTTAAACTAGCTTATAACTAATGAGAGTAGTAGTACTAGCTAGTGGCTCAAAGGGAAACTGCACATATGTGGACTTAGGAAGTGTTAAAGTTCTTATAGATGCAGGAATTTCTTACAATAAGATAAGAGAAAGACTAAACGAAATAGATGTCGATATAAAAGATATAGAACTAGTTCTAATAACACATGACCACTCAGACCATACGAGTGGTCTTAAAGTCTTGCTTAATAAAGTAAAACCAATGCTTTATATAAGCAAAGAAATAGAAAAAGAATTACTAGGAAAATATGAAGATAGTATATATCTGGAAGATGAAATATTTATAAAAGGAGCTACTATAAAAATAATACCTACAAGCCATGATGCAATTACATCAAATGGATACTTGATAGAAAAAGATAGTGAAAGTCTAGTTTATATAACAGATACTGGATACATTAATCATAAATACTTTAAATTAATTACTGATAAAACATACTACATATTTGAAAGCAATCATGATCCTGAAATGTTAAAGAAAGGACCATATCCAGAAATACTAAAGCAAAGAATAGTGAGCGATAAAGGCCACTTATCAAACGAATTAGCAGCAGGATATCTATCTAGAATAATAGGCCCAAACACAAAAAAAGTAATACTCGCGCACCTTTCAGAAACTAATAACACTCCAGACATAGCACTTAAAACAGTAAATAGAATACTAAAGGAAAATGAAGTAAACTTCAAAGTAAAAGAATGTGCTTCAGAAACTAGCATCTTGGAGGTATCAAAGTGATAAAAATAATAGTAGTAGGAAAATTAAAAGAAGATTATCTAAAAGATGCAGTAAATGATTATCTAAAAAGATTAACTAAATATCACAAGATAGAGATAATCGAACTAAAAGACTCCAATATAAATGAAGAAAAAGAAGAAATAAAGAAGCACCTAAGTAATAAAGATTATATAATATCATTAGCAATCGAAGGAGAAACATTAAATACTATAGAATTTAAAGATTTAATAAATAATAATCTAATAAATGGAAACTCAAATATAACATTTATAATAGGTGGTTCTGATGGTATACATAGTTAAATAAAAGCCCTATCAAATAAATTAATATCTTTTTCAAGATTAACATTTCCACATGGATTATTTAGAATAATACTTCTAGAACAAATATATAGAGCATTTAAAATAATGAATAATGAAACATATCATAAGTAAATGGTATGTTTTTTGTTTACAAGCTATATTGCTATATAATATAATTAAATCATAATAGCATAGCATGGCTATTGAAGAAAGAGGTATTAAAATGAAATGTAATAATTGTGGATATGAAAACACACCAGGAAATAGCTTTTGCATAAAGTGTGGAAGCCCTTTAACAGCACAAACAGTAAACACTGTTGAAGTGCAAACTGTAGCAGAACAAGTAGCGCCAGTTGAACCAGAATCACGTACAGAAATAATGAGTGATTTAACTGAACAAGTAAGAAATGAATACAGTAATATTAAACCATCTACACCAGTAGAAGAAGTGGTTAATCCTGCTCCTGCGGTTGAACCAACTAAAGAATATGTAGCACCATCTGCTCCACAAGTAAATGTATCTAGTGCTACTCAAACAGTATCAACTTCTAAATTTGCAGCTATAAAAGATTACTTTATGTTTATGCTTTATGCAGTAATCAAACCAAATAGCAAATATAAAGAAGCTGAAGAAAGCTTTGATGATAAAAAGACTTTATTTACTTTCGCTGGAATAACAGCAGGTGTAATAGCAGTATTAAATATATTAAGAGGATTAATAACAGCAGTATTTGTTAAATGCTCTACTTTATTCTGCACTAAATCACTAATTGTATCATTCGAAAATCTTAAGAATGTAGAATATCTAAAATTAATATTCACAAGTATATTAATGGGAGCAGGAATAATACTATCACTTGCAATAGTATTCTATGTTGCTGGATTAATATTCAAAAAACAAGCTAAGTTTACTAGACTACTAGCAATATCATCAGTAGCAGTACTTCCAGCAGCAGCAGTTTCACTATTTGTATCTACAATTTTAGGATATATATGGGCACCACTATCAATGATACTAACAATTGCATCAGCAGTGTACTCTTTAGCAATATTTATTACATTAGTAAATGAACAATTTGAATTTGAAAATAATGATAGTAAAATACTATTCAATTCTATATGCTTTGCAATTCTAGCAATAGCAGGATATTATTTAGGAATGCACCTAATTACATCAGCTGTTACTAGTTCTATAACAGATGGACTAAACGGAATAATGAACATGTTTAACTAACAACTAAAGGTAGGGAAAAAGAATGAAGTGTAGTAATTGCAGCACACAGGTAGATAATAATGTAGAATTCTGTCCAAACTGCGGAAATAAAATTGAAAGAAAAAAATCATTCTCTAGCAAGATTATTATTTTGCTAGTTCTTTTAGTTATAATAGCTGCGGGAGTGCTAGCGTACTTCATACTTCAAAAAACGGAAAATAATAATGAGAATAAGGACAACAATAGTAACAACCAAACTATAGTTGAATCCGAAAAATTAAACTCGCTAGAAAAAATAAAAAAAGATTATGAAAATGGAAATTTAAGTACAAAGGATTATTTCACTGAGTTAGTGTACTTAGAGTTTTCAACAGAAAAATTAAATTCCAAATATCAATCAGACTATAACTATCACACTTCAGGATGTGAATTTGAAACAACAGAGTTACTAGAAAATCATTACGATGAACTAGACGAAAACATAGTTAAGTTTTATTTGGAGAATAAATTATTGATTAATGTATCACTTGGTGAAGAAAAATCTAATGTTCAACAATCAAATAGTTCTAAAAGTAGCTATAAAGTGCAATTCTTAAGTAACGAGGAAGATAAAAGTAATACATATAATCATAGACTAAATAATGTATATTTATCATCTAAAAATAACTTCCTAATATGGTATGCAAGTGATGGAGAAGATGCAATTACACAGGAGCAGTTAAAACTAATATCTGACACATTAGAAAATAGTGTTAATATGTATGAACAGGAATTTGGTATTGAATACATTTATAGTCCATACGTTGATAACAAAGTATTTAATGAGGATTGGAAAAAAGCAAAGACAGTACTTGAACAAAATAATATGCCTAAAGACATATTAAAAACTGCCATGAGTGTGTATGTTTATGACACTGGAAGTGATAGCACACTAGCCTCTTATGAAGACGAAGTTGATGCAAAAAAATGGATTAACAGATCATTGTTTCTTGATATTCTAGATGAAGATGGCATAATAAACTATCCTTATATTGTTATAAACAAGAGAGGCTTTTCTGATGGTTTAGATAGCTTAGTTCAGTTAGCTAATCATGAATTGTTTCATCACATGCAATACCTATATTGCAAAGCTAATACTAAAGATAGATGTACTTCACCAGAATTAATAACTGAAGGAATGGCAAACTTTGCAAGTGTAAAAGTTAGCAATGTAAACTCTACTAACAATTATCTAAATAATTGGGCCGGAATATATACGAAGGCAACTAGTAATAACCTTGCAAATGTTGCTAATAAATCAGGCTATCTTGGGTATGGAATTTTCCCATATTATTATTCATTCTCTCAGAATGTAAGCAACTGGGCTGAAATATTAATGAATGCCCACTATCAAGAAAAACCATTTAAATACATAAGAAATAATGCTTCTAAAGAGGAATTAATTAACACAATAAATGATTTGGCATACTACACACTAAGCCAAAATTATGATAATAAGTCACTAATATCTAACATGGGAATTAGTGATAAGCAAGAAATTAACGAACAAAAAACATATAACATCGTAATTGGAGAAGGTTCTATTGACTACTTCAAATTAGGAGAAAAGACTGAATTAAAAGTATCAGTAAATAATAATGAATACTTAACTATAATTCTTTATGGAGAGAAAAATGGTTACTATAAGGAATTAAAAAAGACATCAAGTGAACTAGAGGTTGATACTGCCTTGTATGTAACTTATGATAACATTTACCTAGTAGTAACAAATGGTGACATAACTACTACATATAGTTATACTATCGACGTAAAAAACAGCAAGGTAGTAAAAAATAGTGAATACAATACTTCATTTAAAAACTATAATATAGAAGTAACAATGCACACTAAAGTAATTGGAATAGAAGTTGAATCACATTCAAAAGGTACAGTTGATGAACTCCATCAAAAAGAATACTTAGATTCCGATAATACAACTCTAGGTATGACACTATCAAGTAAGCTATATTATGACTTCAATTCAGGGATAACTTATATGACTCAACCTTTCGGAGGAGATACATGGTGGAAAGAAAAAGGAACATCGCAACTGGTAGACTTAAAAAAAATACTAAATCAGTTAACAACCATGAAAGATGTCCAAACAGTATCAAAAAACCATTATAAAGTAAAAATGAGTAAGAAAGATATTGAAGGTTTAATGAACGATGCAAAAGCAGATACATCAGCAATAAAAGGTGATGTATATGTAGATGTCTACACAGAAAATGGTTATATCACAAAACTAGAATATGATTTTTCTGATATGATAGATACTATGGAACTGTTTACAGCAACAATAGAATTTTCAAATTATGATAAAGCTGGAGATGTGGAAATCCCACAAGTAATTGTGGACAATGCAAAAAGTGTTTAATATAAAAAGGAGTAGAATATGAACTGTAAAAAATGTGGAATAGCAATTCCAGAGGAAGCGGCATTCTGTCCGGGATGTGGCGCTAAAAAAAGAAAACCAATAAATAAAAATTAATAGTGATAATATTGTTAGCAATAGTACTAATAGCTTCTGGTATTTTCGCATATTTTTACTTTTTTGGTCCAAAAGCAATAAGCTGGGATAAAACTTACTCCGATATAGAAGACGGAATAGTCACACCGGTAAAAGTAAAACTAAAAGTATCACTTATAGAGGGCGAAGACCCTACAAAAGTAAAGTTTAATTCTACATGTGGTGAAATAACTCAAAACGAATTAGAAGTAGTTTGGGATTTAACAAAAGAAAAAGGAAAAACGTGTACTATTACAGCAACATATAAAAAAGATAGAATAAAAATCAAATTAGAAGTAATTAAAGATTTTACTGCTGATCTAGGTTCGGGATATGAAATTGTTTTAAGTGATAATGATGACACTGATAATGATGGCCTTACTAATAAAGAAGAAAAAGAAAAAGGCACTAATCCGGAATTGTCAGACACAGATTTAGATGGTCTCCCAGATTATTACGAATTAAATGTTAGTAAGACAGATCCGCTAAAGAAGGACACTGATGGGGACACAGTAAGTGATTATGATGAAGTACTGTTAGAACTAGATCCGTTAAAAACAGATTCAAAAGGTGATGGCGTTAATGACTCACAAAGAACTTTAACATATAACTATAAGAATGAAAATTTGGAAATCAATTTAACAGGTAAAGGAAATTTAGCTGGATTAAGTGCAAACATCATAGATGATACAGCAATATCAAAGAAAAATGGTCTAATAAATAAGTTGTACTCTATACACTCAAACGCAAAGCTAGATAAGATAGAGATGACAATTAGCTATACTGATGAAGAGTTAACAAAGTATAATATTAAAGAAGAGAATCTAACTATTTATTACTATAATGTAGAAAAAGGCACATATGAGCCAGTTGAGTCAAAAGTAGACAAGAATAGTAAAAGAGTAACAGCGAACTTAGAACACTTTTCAATGTATGTAGTTGGAGATAAAGACGAAGTAAAAGAAAGTAATACAACAGAAGTGCTATTTGTTTTAGATAATTCATGGAGCATGTATTCTAATGCTCAATATAAAGAAATAACTGGAGAAGAATATACAGGAAGTTGGTGGGATACTTTATTTGGTGGAACAGCTACTCCATTATCAGCTTCAGACACTGAAGGAAGAAGATTTGATTTAACTAAAGAATTATCAAAGAAGTTTATAGATAAAGGATACAGTGTTGGAGTATCTGAATTCAGAGCGGATTATGCATCTTTGGTGGGCATTGGACAAGATTATAAAACAATATCAGATAAAGTATCAGCAATGAACGGAACATTCATAACTAGAAGTGCAGGAACTGATATAAGTGAAGCAATTGAAAAATCAATAAAAGAATTTAATTCAGATACAGATAACAAAATTGTAATCTTACTCACAGACGGAGAAGACAGTAGCCTTAAATATGATAAAAAGAGTCTAATTAATAAAGCTACTCTAAACAGAGCTAAAGTCTGTGCAGTAGGATTTGGTGAAGGCTCAAAGAACGAAGACCTAAAAGAAATTTCAGAAGAGACTGGATGCGAATTCTATTCTTCTTCAGATGTCAGTGGACTTGATGAAACACTTCAAAAGGTAGAAACAGCAGTTAATGATGGGCTGGTAGACATAGATGGAGATGGAATATATGAAGGCTTGCTAGTGGCAGACAGTGGATTTACTGCAAGCAGAGATGGATTTTCGTTTCATAACTATACTACGGATGTTTCGGGGGGCCACTGCCATGGAATGGCTCTATTCGCAGAATTATATTATGTGAAGAAATTACCAATGAGTTTAGCAAGCAGAGAAATCGAGACTTCTGCAGCAACAAGATTTGTTAACAAGGACAATCCGTATGGTACAACAGCCCCAGAGTACAAATTAACAAATAGTCATTTAACATCATATAAGAATCTATATGATTATAAACTAACATCAAATATTTTAAAATATGCAGTAGGATCAGCAGCTTTTGGAGAAGAAGAGCAAAATAGATGGGATCCAAAACCAGTTGATAGAGTTTTACAACTTTCAAATGACTACAGAGACACAATGATAAACTCAGGAATATATAAGATAGAAACAAAAAGTATTTCTTCCAGACCTAATTATGATGAATATGAGGTTTATAAACTATTAGAAAGTAAGCTTTCGGAAACAAATCAAATAACACAAGATGAGAAAGAGTTGTTTAAAAGCATATACCATATGCATTCTCAACAAATGAACAAGTATAAAGAAGTACTGTCATCAGGAAATTCGTTTGAAGTTGTTAAGAGGGACATATTAAACATAAATGATGTTACAATGAAAAACGGAATATATTTTACAGGTGCACTAATAAATAGACTAAGAGCAAAAGATCCAGTTGTAATAGGTGGGAATTATTCGGGCGAAAACCATGCAGTAAATGCTATCAGTATGATACAAGATATCAATGATAATAATAAATATTTCATTGCTGTATATGACAGCAATCACCCAGGAGCAAAAAGATATTTAACCATGGTATGTAATACTAAAAAAAGCTCATGTGCTACCGAAGCAAATGATTACTATACGGAGACTGGAAGCGTAATAAGAATGAGCGAATCGCTAGAAAAAGATTTAAAGAATTTGGGCTTATAAGGAGGAAAAATGAAAAAATGTAATAATTGTAATAATTTTATAAATGACGAAGCAGAGTTTTGTCCTTTCTGTGGAAAAAAACAAGAAGGACAAGTTGAAACTCCGCAAGCAAATTTTTTAAGCAATCAAAATGCAAATAATATGGGAGTGTCAGCACCAATAGCTGCCACACCTGAACCACAAGTTAATGGTGAACAGGCAGCCTCAGAGGTAACTAATACTTATTCAAATCAAGTACAAAACCCAGCACCTGCTAATCCACAACCGGCTTATGGTAATCAAGATGAACAAAGAGTAAACAATAATCAGAATCAAAAAAAGAAACCTATAGTGCCAATTGTAATAGTGCTAGTATTAATAGCTGCTATTGCATATATAGTTATAAAAAAACCTTTTTCTCAAAAAGAAGAACTATCAAATTTTTCAAGTGATAAGATTATAAGAGTGTTAAACAATGGAAAATTTGGATATATAAATCTAGAAGGTAAAGTAATAGTAGAGCCAAAGTACGAATACGCAAGCGATTTTAATGGCAACTACGCTGCAATACTTGATAATAAAGAAATAATAGATACAAAAGGAAATGTAGTCAGAAAGTATGAAAATGAAATTGAAATAGAAAGTGAAACAGGTAACTGGATTATTGATGGAAGACTGTATGATAAGTCTTTAAAACCACTAACACAAGAGGGGATAAAAGTTTCAAAGAAATCATCATTATTAATAAAACAACATTACTTAAAATGGGAATCAGCTGATGGTAAAAAGGCTGGTATAATGACTAAAGATGGAAAGATAACATATACAGCTGACTTACAAGATGGAGATTACTTTGATTATACACAATCAGATGTGAGAAGTAGTTATTTAACAGAACGCTACTGTATTGTACGCGTAGAAGATAAAAGAGCTATAGTCAGTTGTGACACAGGAAAAGTAGTATATGACTTCACAGACTCAAGAATAGAAGATGAAGATAATAATATATTTGAAATCCATGATTCAAACTATGATTTCGTTAAGAGAATATATGCAGCTAATGATCAAATAGCATATGAAACTACCGATGAAAACGGAAGAATTGATATATATGCAAAAGGATATATATCAATCTATGATTCAAAGAATTATAATTATAAATACCTTGATGTCAATTCTAAAAAGTTCGTAAATTATAGCACCATAAAAAAAGAAGAAAAAATAGATAAGTGGGAAGAATATACAAAAATGAAAAGGCAAAATAATAACGGAAAAATTGGAATTGTCAAAGGTGAAGCAGTGGTAGTACCGTATGAATGGAATGAAATTGAATATATAGATTTATATGTATATAAATACCTTGAATCAAAAGGAAAACCATATGTAATAGGTAGAAAAGATGAAAAGAGCTATCTTATTAATACAAAAACAGGTAAATCTGAACGTGAGATTAACACTGATTACTTATCTCAAAAGACAGAAAGTGATTTTATTGCGTATGCAGATAATGATACAGACGAAGAGTATTTCTACAATCTAGTAACAGGTAAGCAAGAAAAGTTTCCAAAAGATATGGTATTCTGGGGTGCTAATTATTACGAAAGATATGTAAGAATAGAAACTAAAGATACATACTTATATTATAATGACGAATGTGAATTAATTTATACTGGGCAAAAGAATAAATAATAGAATAGACATATCATTGACGAATGATATGTCTATTTTTAACAAAAAACTATTGTTAATAGAAAAAATATGATAAAATTAAGTTAATAGTAAAAAAGTACTATAATAAATTCAGTATACGAGGAGGTAAAGATATGGGATTTATTAAGAATTTAGTAGGTACAATCGGCGATGCTGCTGGTGGAGTACTTGGTAATGAATGGTTGGAGTACTTTGTTCCTAGAGAAGACATGGGAACATACATTGCATTAGCTCCAGCTACAAAAGTTACAAGAAATGGTGAAAGAGGAGACCATAACGTTAATGGTAACGATAATGTAATTTCTAATGGAAGTAAAATTATGGTTCCAGAAAACTATGCATTAGTAACTATCCAAGATGGAAAAATCACTGGATGTGTTGCAGAACCAGGAAACTATGAATTTAGAACAGATGATCCAAATTCAGCAAGCTTCTTAGGTGAAGGACTAGGAAAAGGTATAGCTGGTGGATGGGATGCAGTAAAAGAACAATTTAAATTTGGAGGAATTCCTGCAACTACACAATTAGCATTCTATGTTAATTTAAAACCTATAACTGGTATTACATTCGGAACACAATCACCAACATCTTGGTGGGATACATATATGGGAATCCAAGCTGACGCAACAGTTAATGGTACATTCGGTGTTCAAATCGTTAACCCATTACTATTCATAAGAAATTTCGTTTCATATGAATACTTAAGTCCAAATGCTAAACCATTTGATATGAATGATGATGAAGAACCAAAAGTAAGAGAATTAATGAATACATTCAATAAGAATCTTGAAACTGGTATTGCTTTATTATCATCAGAAGCTGAAGTTGAATTAGCTAAACAAAGAGAAATCAATCCAAATATTCATGGAACAGACACTAAAATATATGTAAAAGCTCATCCAGAAAAGTTTGCTGCTTCAATGTCATCAGCTATCGAAAACGATGGTAGATGGTTATCAACATATGGTATTATCTTAGTTGAAGCTTCAGCAGGTAGTATTGACTACACTGAAGAGACTAAAGAACAATACAAGAAAGTTCAATCTAACAAAATTGAAATTGGTAGAGTTACTGAAATGGGTGCAGCATTTAGAGAAAATCCATCATTGGCTCAAGTATACCAAGGAGAAGCTCTTAAAGCAGCAGCTGGTAATGAAAATGGCGCTATGATGGGCTTCATGGGAATGAACATGGCTGGAATGGCTGGAGGAGCTTATGCAAATAATGCTCAACAAACTGCAGCTCAAAGTCAACAAATGCAAGCAGGTGCAGTAGCAGCATCAGCAAGTGCTACAGATAAATTAATTGAAATGAAAAAATTATTAGATGCAGGAGTTCTATCACAAGAAGAATTTGATGCAGCTAAAAAACAATACTTAGAAAATAATTAATAACAAAAGAAAGAAGGAAATTAAAATATGAAAGATATGTATTTTGAATCTCCTTCTTCTTTAACTTATAATGATAGTTTCTATCAAGCCCTAATGGGATTTATTATTAAGGGAAATATAAAGATTAATCCACAGGAAGGAAAAGAAATTCCATCTGATGACATAATTTCTTCAGATATATGGAGTTCTATAAATGAATATGTTTCAGACTTCTTGGCAAAAAATCCTGATGGGATAACATTAGAAAATATTAAAGATAGTTTTAATGAAGAGGAATTAAAGAACATAATTAATGGAAAAATAAGTAGTTATAAAATAGATTCTATGAATTTAGACATTGATTATGATAAAATCTCAAAACCACTTGTATCAGAAGTCAATTCTACAGAAGAAGCAGAAAATAAAACAAATGAAGAGACAAAAGTAGTAAAAACTGATGAAGGCGCTAAAGATGGACAGGTAAAATGTCCTTTCTGTGGTGCTACTGACATATCACTTAATGTCAAAACAGGTAAATTAAAATGTAGATACTGTAGAAGCGAATTTGAACAAGAAAAACTAGATGTATTTGAACAAGATGTTAATAAATTGGAAGGTGAAATAATAGGATCAGGTGCTCAAAACATAAGTGCTGATGCAAATGATGTTATTACACTTAAATGTACAAGCTGTGGAGCACAAGTAGTAATAGATACTGCAAGTGCTAACCAAGCCAAATGTCACTGGTGCAGAAACATATTATCTATAAATAATACAATTCCAAACGGAGCTGTACCTGATACTCTTCTTCCATTTAGTGTTGCTAAAGAAGACGCTCAAAAAAGCATTGAAGAGTTTGTTGGCAAAAGAAAATTCTTTGCTAACCCTAGGTTTAAAGAAGAATTTACTACTCAAAATATAATGGGTGTATATTTCCCTTATATGCTAGTAGATATAAATGCACACGCTAATTTAAAAGGCGAAGGAGAAATAGAAACAAGAAGATATACAGTTAAAAATGGAGATCATAGTGAAACTAGATATGATGCCGATGTATATCATGTTGAAAGAGACTTTGACATTGCTATAAAAGGTTTATCAGTGGAATCTTCTAAAGATAAATTAGATAGCACTAACAAAGAAAAGACAACTAATATAATAAATGCAATAATGCCATTTGATACAGAAAACTGTGTTAAATATAACTCTAACTACTTAAGAGGATATACATCAGAAAAAAGAGATGTTAATATTGAAGACTTAAAACCAGTAGTAGAGATTCAATCAAAAGACATAGCAAGATACTCAACTAATGATACTATTGAAGAGTACGATAGAGGAGTTAGATGGGAAAGAGAAGAATTAACTGTCAAAGGACAACAATGGGCATCAGCTTATCTTCCAGTATGGCTTTATAGCTATATGGAAAAGAAAGGTGATAAACAATTACTTCACTATGTAGCAGTAAATGCTAGAACAAAAGAAACAATGGGTAGTGTTCCTATTCATATGCCTAAACTTTTTGGTATATCTGCTCTAATAGAGTTAATTGCATTAATTGCAATGATGTTTGTTGATTATGAATATGATTATGTTTTTCTAGCAGCAGGTGTAATATACTTCCTCGTTATATATTCAAAATATAGAAATAAAGGTGCTAGACATACATATGAAAAAGAAACAAAAAATAGCATGTCCAACATACAAAAAGTAGATCAGTACATAAACCATAGAACAGGCCTATCAAGTAGTACTATTTCAGGAGCTAACAATAGAAGTGTAGCTGGACAATCAAGTACTAGCCAGATATTTAGTAACTTATCTAAAGAAGGAATAAAAGATAATATAAGTTCCTCATTTAACAGTACTGTAACTGGTAAAATAGTAAATGAATTTAAAAAGGATGATAAATAATGACAGAAAAAATATTAAAATTTTTATTTAGTATACCTGTAATATTAGTAGTATTATACTTCCTACCATTTTTAGGAGTATGTCTATTAATAGCTAAATTCTTTCTTCAAAAAGGATATAGAAGATTAGACAGTTATTCTAAATCAATGATGTGGATAATAGCTACTGGACTTATATTATTTGTACCAATAATGATAGACTTTGTTACTAAACAACTAAAAATAAATGATATTCCATTATTAAAAAATGTATTAGATTCCGATATATATAAAGGACTAATTCCATATGGGAAAAGACTGATAACAGTAGGAATAATACTAATAATAGTTGGATATATTGTTCGTAGATTATTTGAAAAGGTAACAAGTAAAATTGAATCAATAAAACGAGATGCTAAAGAAACAATAACAACTCATTTAGAAAATGAAGAACAAAGAGTTCAGGAAAATGATATGAGATTAAAAGAACAACAAATAAAAGCAGAAAACTTTCGTGTTGTTAAATGCCCTAACTGTGGAGCTATAAATCAATTGACTGAAAAAACAGGAAAATGTAAATCTTGTAGAAACGTTATCGAATAAAAAGGCTTAAAAAGCCTTTTTTATTTTATTAAAAAATAGACTTTTCTAAAGAAAGATAGTAAAATTATAAGAGAAAGTAGGAAATATGAAAAAAGAATTAAAGAATGTATTATTCATGATAGCGGGTTGTGCCCTAATAGCTTTTACTTTTAATGCTATATGTATGTCACATAATTACATTACTGGTGGAGTAAGTGCTATAGGCTTAATACTTAATTATTTATTTGATGTAAAAGTATCTACAGTATTAGTAATAGGTAATATACTTGTTATTCTACTTGGAATAGCTACACTTGGATTCAAGAATATTTATAAATCAATAATAGGATCAGTAGTATATACACTATTTATGTATTTATTTGAATATTTATATCCATATATACAGATAGAATTCTCTTCTATTTTCCTAGACGTAGTAGCAGTAGGATGCATGTTTGGAGTAGGATGCACTCTAGTATATTTAGCAGACTACACTACTGGTGGAGTTGATATACTTGGACTAATACTTCATAAAAAGTTTGGAGTAGCTTTTGGAAAAGGCTCATTTTGTATAAACTCTATAATACTAGCATTTGGTGCATCAGTATTTGGACTAGAAGCACTAGTAATCGCACTTATAATAAGATTTATAGAAGGACTTTTAATAGATAACTTTATGATAGGAATAAGTGACTCTAAAGTATTATTCATAAATACTAAAGAAATTGATAAAGTAAAAGAATTAGTAATAAATAAATATGAAAGTGGTATAAGTGAAATAAAAGTAACCGCAGGATATACTAATAAAAATGATAAAGTATTAATGTGTGTAGTACCTAGTGAAAGATACCTACTTCTAAAAAAGGAAATAATAAAAATAGACAAAAATGCATTTATAACTATAGTAGATGCATATGAAGTATATGGTGGTACTAACAAATATAAACTACCATTCCATGATTTAAGAAACTAAGGAGGAAGTAATGAACTTAATAGAAGTAAACAACGTTTATAAGCAATATAAAAATGGTATAACTGCTTTAAGCGATATTAACCTTTCAATAGCAAAAGGAGATTTTGTATTTATAATTGGTCAAACTGCATCTGGAAAAAGTACACTAATAAAATTACTATATAGACAAGAAAAACCAACTAAAGGTGAAGTATATGTAGGTGGCATTAACGTTGCTAAATTAAGAAACTCTAAAGTATACAAAATAAGAAGAAAAATAGGTGTAGTCTATCAAGACTACAAACTTCTTCCAAACATGACTGTATTTGAAAATGTAGCATTTGCTCTAGAAATATTTGGACTTAAAAGAAGTGAAATAAGAGAAAGAACAATGCAGGCTCTAGAAGTAGTAGGACTAAAAGATAAATTTAGAAGCATGCCTGACAAACTATCTGGTGGAGAACAACAACGTGTATCAATCGCAAGGGCAATAGTTAATAATCCAAGAATATTAATTTGTGATGAACCAACTGGTAACCTAGATCCTAAAACATCACTAGAAATAATGGAAATAATAGATAAAATTAACAAAGACGGAACAACAGTAATAATGGCAACACATGATAAAGATATTGTTAATAAATATCAAAAAAGAGTAGTAACTCTAGAAAAAGGTATACTTGTAAAAGATACACCAAAAGGAGGTTACACTAAATAATGAAACCATTTAGGATATTAAAAAACAACATAAAAGATGCATTTAAAAGTGTATTTAGAAACTTTTCGCTTAGTATAGCAAGTATATCTTGTATATCAATTACACTAGCCTTGGTAGCAGTTGCAATGTTACTTACTGTTAATGTAGAAAAGTTTACAAGCGATATTGAAAAAGATGTAACAATAGTAGTATCTATTGAAAGAGAAACAACAGAAGAAGAAATACAAAACTTAAAAGCGCAAATAGAAGAATTCGAAAATATTGATACTATTAAATTTATATCAAATGAAGAAATAAAGAAAAGTATGTCTAAGGAAAGTGATGAACTAGCCAACATATTAGGTCAATATAATAATGAAACCAATCCACTACTAAATGAATATGAAGTAAAAGTAAAAGATGTAGAAACAATAGGAAAAACAGCAAAAAAGATAAAAGAATTAGAACATGTATACTCAGTTAAATATGGAGAAGGAATGGTTGAACAACTAGTAAAAATATTTAACATAGTAAAAAAAGTAATGTATACAATCGTTATAGCACTTGGAGTAGTAACTTTATTCTTAATATCAAATACAATTAAAATAACAATCAACAATAGACAAAGACAAATAGAAATAGAAAGGTTAGTAGGAGCATCTAACTCTTATATAAAAAGACCTTACTTCTTTGAAGGAATAATACTAGGATTCTTAGGTAGCTTATTACCAATTCTTATAAGCTGCTGGGGATATATATTCCTATATGAAAAACTTGATGGAGTATTATTTACATCAGTAATAACATTAGTAAATCCAGATAAAGTACTTCTAATGATATCAATTGCACTAATGATAATAGGAACAGTAGTAGGAGCATTTGCTTCATATCATGCTGTAAGGAGGTATTTAAAGATATAATGAAAATAAAAAGGATAATATTACTGTTATTTACAGTATTAATCTCTTTTCTTTTCATTTTACCACTTAACTCTTCAAGAGCTAAAACCTATGGTGATTTAATAGATAACCTAGCAAAGCTTGAAGAAGAAAAACGAGTGCAAGAAGAACAAGTAGCTCTATCACAGGCAGAATATGATAAGCTCGCAAAAGAAATACTAGAATCACAAGAAAAGGTATCACAGTATAACAGCCAAATAGTAGAAGCTACTAACAAAATAAAAGAACTCGAAGATGAAATAGAAAAGAAAAAGGAAGAAACAAATAAAATATTGGTATTCCTTGAACTATCTTCAGGAGAAAAATCATACTTAGAATATATATTCAAAGCAACAAGTTTTACTGATTTCATTCATAGAGTATCAGTAGTAGAAGAAATAAGTAAATACAATAAAGAACTTATTAAAGAAATGAATGAATTAATAGAAAAACAAGAAAATCTTAAGAAAGAACTAAACGAAAAAGTAAAACTAGAAGAAGCAGCAAGAAAAGAACTAGAAGCAAAACAAAGAAAAGTAGGAAACAAAATAAACGACTTATATAGTGAAGGTGCTAATATAGATGAAAGAATAGCAGACCAAAAAGAAATAATGGCATTCTATGAAGCTAATGGATGTACAGAAAGAGACGATATATTATCAGTATGCTCTGGAGTTCCACCAGCAACAGGATTCTTAAGACCATTAAATAGAGGTGTAGTTACAAGTGACTACGGATTCAGAGTAAGTCCAATCACAGGATACTATGAAGGACACACTGGAATTGACGTATCAGATAGTGGCTACCCAGTAGGAGAACCAATCTATGCAGTCGCAGCAGGTAAAGTAGCATTCGAAGTAAACTGGGGATGCGGTGGAAGAGTAGTAGGTATCCATCACGTAGTAAAAGGAGTAGAATACACATCAATGTACATGCATTTAAAGAGCTTTAATGTTAACGTTGGTGATGTAGTAACTGCAAATGACGTAATAGGTTACATGGGCGGAATATATGATAACTGTTCAACCGGCCCACATGTACACCTTTCAATGACATATGGACATTTAACAGATCCAGGATCATATAAGAGTTATATATTTGACCCAAATGACGTAGTATATTTCCCAGGAAGTTGGTTCTACTCTAGGAGTTGGTAATGTCATTCACTAGTAATATAAAAAATGAAATAAGTAATTTAGACTATCCTAAATCAGAAATAATAGCTGAATTATCTGCAATAGTTAATATAAACGCGCAGATAACAAACGATAAAATTATAGTAACAACAGAAAACTATGGATTGTCTAGAAGAATCTATAAGCTAATAAAAGATTTATATGGAATAGACATAATAGTAACCAAAGAAAAAGTAAACAGACTTAAAAGATCACATATAATAAATATTGAAATAGAAGAAAGAGTAGAAGATATTTTAAAGGATCTAAATGTAGTAAATGAAGAAGGAAAAAGACTACATAAACCAGAAAGCTATCTATGTGAAATAGATGAAGAAAAAAAAGCATATTTAAGAGGAGCCTTCTTAATATGCGGAAGTGTAAATGATCCCAAAACAAGTAGATACCATTTAGAGTTCATAATAGATAATAAAACAGCTGCGAATTATGTAAATTCTCTATTAAATGAATTAGGATTTAATAGTAAAGTACTAAAAAGAGAAAAAACATACATGGTATACTTAAAAGAATCTGAAAAAATAAGTGACTTTATAAAACTATTAAATGCATATAATTCTCTATTCTATTATGAAGATATAAGAATTTATAGAGATCATAAAAACATGACAAATAGATTAAATAACTGTGAGCAAGCTAACATTGATAAAATAGTATTTTCATCTAATGAACAATTAGAAAACATAAGAAAACTAAAAGAAAAATATGACTTTGAATTATTAGATGATAAAATTAAAGAAATATGCATATACAAAGAAAAGTATAAAGAAAGTTCAATGGAAGAATTAGCGCAGATTATGTCTATAGAAACTAACAAAAAAATAACAAAAAGTGGTGTTAACCACCGCTTTAGAAAAATAAAAGAAATGGTAAGAGAATAATAAAAGCACTTTTAGTGCTTTTATTATGTATAATTATAGTTTTTTCTATACAAATATGACAAAAAATATGATAAAATTACAATTAGAATAGGAAGATAATTATGGAAGAAAGAATAACAATAAAGGTTGAAAATATGAATCCTATGGAAGTAAGTAGAAACTTGCCTCTATATGATATTGCTAGAGAAACAAATTACTACGATTCTGTCGCAGCAATAGTCAACAATGAAGTATGTGATTTAAATACTAAAGTGAAAAAAGATTCTACAATTAAATTTATATCTTATAAAGATAGAAGAGGACTATTAATCTATGCTAGTGGGCTTAAATTCTTATATATAGTTGCAATTAAAGAACTATTTGGAAAAGATACAGATGTAGAAATAAAGCACTCTATAGATAAAGGATTATATACAGAAACAAGTGTAGAATTAGATGAATATAAAGTTTCTAAAATAATATCTAAAATGCAAGAACTAGTAAGTAGTAATTTACCTATAGAAAAAATACAAACAACAAGAAGAGAAGCAATTAACTATTATGAAGAAAATGAAAAAGAAAAAGCACTTAATTTAAGACTAAAAACAAATGAATTAGCTACTATTTATAAATTAGAAGGATTCTATAATTATTTCTACACAGTAATGCCTATTTCAACAGGATGTTTAAAACATTTTGATGTAAAATTAATAGATGAACACTCAGCAGTACTAATGCTACCTAGAATAAATGGAGAAGTAGAAGAATATGTTGATAGACCACAGGTATTAAAATGTTTTAAAGACTATGAAAAATGGACAAACAAACTAAATGTAAGATACCTATCAGATGTTAACAATATAGTAATAAGCGGAAAAAGTAAAGAATTCATTGAACTCAACGAACTTAAGCAAAACGAAGATTTAAATGAAATAGCAAATCACATAGCAAATAATATAGATAGATTAAAGCTAATACTATTAGCAGGCCCTACTTCATCAGGAAAAACAACATCAGCTAAGAAATTAGCGCTAATGCTAAAAAGTAAAGGTGTTAACCCATTCATAATATCAATGGATGATTATTTCAAAAATAGGGTAGATACTCCTAGAGATGAAAAAGGGGAATTGCTATTTGACTGCTTAGAAGCATTAGATTTAGATTTATTTAATGAACAATTATCTAAACTACTTAACAATGAAGAAGTTATTATTCCAGAGTATAACTTTATTACTGGTGAGAAAGAATATAAAAGAAAGCCAGTAACACTAAAGAATAGAGACTGTCTTATAATTGAAGGAATTCATACTTTAAATGAAAAAGTAACTGAAAAGATTCCAAGAGAAAATAAATTAAAAATATATATAAGTCCATTCACTCCACTAGGAATAGATAGACACAATCACATATCAACGGTGGATGTAAGATTGATAAGAAGAATGGTAAGAGACTTTAGACTAAGAGGAAGAGATGCACTTGGGTCATTAGAAAGCTGGAATCAAGTAAGAGATAGTGAAGAAAAATACATATTCCCTTATCAAAACGATGCAGATATTGTTTTAAACACAGCTTTGATATATGAACTAGGAGTATTAAAAACTTATGTAGTACCACTATTACTAAAGATAGATGAAAATAGTGTTTACTATAGTGAAGCAACAAGAATAATAAAATTCTTAAATAATTTCTTAAATATACCAGAAAGTTATGTACCAGATACTTCAGTATTAAAAGAATTTGGTGGAAATGGCTATTTCGAATAGGAGGAAAAAATGATAAGAGTAGCAATAAACGGTTTTGGAAGAATAGGTAGATGTGCCTTAAGACAAATTAGAAATAGAAGTGATATGCAAGTAGTTGCAATTAATGACTTAACAGATGCAATGGACTTAGCATATTTGTATAAATATGATAGTGTACATAGAACACTAGCAGACAATGTTGGATATGATGAAAATTCAATAATATTTAAAGATCTAAAAATAAATGTATATAAAGAACCAGACCCAACAAAATTACCTTGGGGACTACTAGATGTTGATGTAGTTTTAGAATGTACAGGTGCTTTCACAACAGGTGAAAAAGCAAAAGCTCACTTAGAAGCAGGAGCAAAAAAAGTAATAATAAGCGCTCCAGCTAAAGACGAAGTAAAAACAATAGTATATGGAGTAAATGATAAAAGAATAACACCAGAAGATAGAATTATATCAGCAGCTTCTTGTACTACAAACTGCCTAGCGCCAGTATTAAAAGTATTAGATGATGCATTTGATGTAGAAAGTGGATTCATGTCTACAGTACACGCTGTAACAAACGATCAAGAAACACTTGATATACCTCACAAAAAAGGAATAGCATCTAGAAGAGGAAGAAGTGCACTTTTAAACATAATTCCAACATCAACAGGAGCAGCATCTGCAATTGGAAAAGTAATACCTAAATTAGACGGTAAATTAGATGGAACTTCTTATAGAGTACCAGTAGGAGATGGATCTATAATCGATTTATCTGTACTAGTAAATAAAGAAGTAACAATAGATGAAGTAAATGAAGCTTTTAGAAGCAGAAATAACGAAGTATTAAAACTTGTAACAGTTCCATTAGTAAGCTCAGACATAATAGGAACAACAACATCAGCCATAGTAGATGCTTCACTAACAAAAGTAGTACCTATGGAAGGAAAAACAATGGTAAAAGTATCAGCTTGGTATGATAATGAATGGGCATACACTGCTCAAATGCTAAGAACTGCAGCTAAATTATTTGAAGTAAAGGAAGAAAACATAAATGGTCAAATGTAGTAAATGTAACAACTATTCTGAAGATGGAACAATGTTCTGCGGAGTCTGTGGAAACTCACTTTATAATCAACCTAAAGAAGAAACTCATAACTATGCATATGTAAGTGAAAAAACAGAAATAATAAACGGATTTGAATATATAGCCCCAAAGGAAGAAATAAAGGAAGAAATTAAAGAAGAAACACCTAAGAAAAAAGGAAAACTAAATAAAAAAAGAGTTATAATCGCACTAGGATCTTTATTAATAATAATTGCTTTAATAGTAATAATATTAGTAAAAATATTTAGTAAAGAAGAAACAAATGAAAAAACATCTTTCTACTTAAAAGATAAAAATGGGTTATATGCTTTTTATGATGTCCAAGGAAACAAATTAACAGAATTTGAATACAAATTAATAAAAACATCTGAAGAATCAGAAACATTTACAAATCATTCATCACTAGCAACAAATAGACTAGGAAAATATGGATTAATATCAGAAGAAGGTAAAATATTAATAGAATTTGGTAAGTGCAAAGCGCTATACCAAACAGGAGCACTTTATGAGTGCATTGAAAGTGAAAACTCAAGAATATATTACTCAAGTACAGGAAAAGAAATTGCAAAAAAAGACAATATGGATATTCTATCTTATTCAGCTAGCAATAAAATCTCACTAATAGAAAATAGAAATAGTAAAAATTTTATCTACTATAACTATAAAGGTGATGAATTAGTAAAAATACCATTCAAAAGTAACATTGACTATGGTGAACCAAATATAAGCATAGAAGGTAACTATATGAGTGTTTCTTATGATGGTACTACATACATTATTAACATTGAAAATGCTACTATTATAAAAACATATAAAGATGTAGATTCATATTGTATAGATGAATTAAAAGATAATAAATTCCTATTAAGAACATGTGAAGTAATGGACTATAATACAGGAAAGCTAGTAGCACCAACAAGATATGTATATAAGTTTATAAAAGATGAAAAAGAAGTATTTTCAATAGATGTAACTAAAGAAGATACTATAACATTTATAGGAAACAATGCTATATTAACAGACAAACAAAATAAAACTTACTTATTAGACAGTAAGGGAAGCAAAACAATAGAAGCAAAAAATGTATTATATATGGATGCTAATAACTACGTAGCAAAATCAAAAACATCTGGTTTAGATATCTATTCAAATGGAAAAGTACTAGGGCATTTTGAATGTAATAAGTTTACTGAAGGATTCCAAAAAGAAGGAGCATATGTACTATCTTCTTGTAAGGGATATAATGAAAATGATGTAATACTAGTAGATAAAGAAGGAAAACAAATAGGTAAAAAAGCCTATAGAACGGTCACATCACTAGATCCACTAGGAAACAGTATGTATAATGCTGATGGACTATTAAAGGTAAGTGAAAATGGAAAAGACTATTACCTAATAAATAACAAAGCTCAAAAGAAATCAGAAACATATATAGATAAAACAAATGAAGAATCAATAACAAGAATAGATACTAATTTATATATTGGAAATAATTCTGATGACTCTAAAACAATATTTGATATAAATAATGGAACATTACTAAAAGATAATATACTATCTTATAGAATATTTAACAATGTATTATATGCAGTAATGTTAAAAGATAAATATATTGTACTAGATGTCACAAATAATAAAGAAGTTCTAAAAATAGAAACAGAGCCAACTCTAGAAGATGGATACATAGTAACAAAAAATAAAGATAAACAAGAATATTATTCATACTATACAGCAAAGAAATTCTTAAGCCAATAATAAGGAGAAAATATGATTAAATGTAGTAAATGTAATAACTATTCAGATGACGGTAGTCAAAAATGTAGATTCTGTGGAAGCCCATTATATGAAGGATTACCAACAAATAATGGACAAACTCCAAGTATGCCAGATATTCCTCAAAGCAATGTAGTGCAAAATTTTAGAAGTGCACAAGCTACTCAAATAGGAAATCAAACAGGAATGACTAGTGGAATCTCTAGTGAACCAGTAAGTACTCCTCAGCCTACTACACCTGAACCAGAAAAGCAAAAAAGCCCACTAAAAGCTATATTAGCAATAATACTAATAGTAGCAATAGCAGTAGGAGTAGTATATTTCTTAGGTAAAGATAAACCAGCTACAAATAGTTCAACAAATGATAATAATAATATAATAAATGATAAAGACTCTGGATACGTATATTGGACAATAGAGCAAGGCGGTTGGGATACAAAATACTCAAACACGGAAAAACCAGCAAATGCTTATAGCTCTTATAGTTCACTTAATTTATCAGAGCCCGATCAGTTAATAAGAACTAAAATGAGAGGAAATTCAGTTGAAAGTCATGAGACATGCTTATATTACAATAATAAGATTTTCTGTATGGGACCAAATTATTGGGATACAGATGGGGAAATAACTAAAAACAAATTAAAAGAAAATATGGAAAGTGCTTTAGGAACATCAGCTGACAATTGTAAATCTTATATAGATTATTCTAGTTGCTCGTTTGGTGGCGGTACATGTTATGCTCACTTAGACGGCCTTTCTGTTTGTGATGATGGTATTTACTATTGTGATATTACTAAGGATGGTAGTGCTATTTGCGGTTAATTAATATATCATAGATAAATATTTAAAATAGATTAAAAGGAGTAAATAATGAGAACTATAAAAGACATAGATGTAAAAAACAAAACAGTGTTTTTAAGACTAGATTTAAATGTACCTATTAAAGATGGTAAAGTTGTTGATAACAATAGAATAAAAGCTAGTATTAAAACTATTAAATACTTAATGAGTAAAAATGCTAAGATAGTTATAGCTTCTCATTTGGGTAAAGTTAAAACAAGTGATGATTTTAAAGATAAATCATTAAAACCAGTAAAAAAAGAATTAGAAACACTTTTAGGCAAAAAAATATTGTTTTCTGAAGAATTAGTTGGAGAAAACTTAGAAAACAAAATAAGTAATCTAAAACCAAAAGATATTCTACTATTAGAAAATATAAGATTCTTAGATGTTCCTAATAAACTAGAAAGTAATTGTGATGAAAGACTAAGTGAATATTATTCACTATTAGTAGATGTATTTGTGCTAGATGCATTTGGTTCTAGCCATAGAGCACATGCATCAACTTATGGTATAAGTAAATTTATTGATCATGCTGTAGGATTCCTAGTAGAAGAAGAAGTAGAAGAACTATCTAAGATAAAAGATGCTAAAAAAACTGTTCTTCTAGGAGGATCTAAAGTAAGTGATAAAATAAAGCTAATTGAAAATCTATTACCAACATCTAAGAAACTTCTAGTAGGAGGAGCAATGTGTGCAACACTTTTAAAAGCATCAGGTAAAAATGTAGGAAACACATTTGTAGAAGAAGACTTCCTAAAAGAAGCTAAAAAACTTCTAAAAAATGATAAAATAATATTACCAATAGATGTAGTAACAGAAAAAGGAATAATAGATATAGATGATATTAAAGATGAAACAATCTTTGATATAGGACCTAAAACAATAGAACTATATAAAAAGAATATAGACAAAAGATTACCATTATTATTTAATGGTACACCAGGTAAATATGAAGATAAACCATATGAAAATGGTACTAAAGAAATATTTAAATATTTAACAGATAACAAAATAAAAACAATAATATGTGGTGGTGATACAGGAGCAGCTTCTAAAAAATATAAATTTAAACCATATTATTTATCAACAGGTGGAGGAGCAGCTCTAGAATTCTTAGAAGGAAAAGAAATGCCAGCACTTGAAATAATGAATGATTAAACACTGTTTAATCATTTTTTAAAGCAAAAAAACTGCTCATTTAGACAAAGTTAGACATATTAAGAACTTTAGTAATGTATAATTTTAAACTATAATGAAGTCTAGAAGAGGAGAAAAGATGAAAAAGAGAATACTAGTAGTAGACGATAATAAAGAGTTAGTTAATATGCTAAAAGAATACTTTAGTGATAATGAAAAAATACAAATAGTAGATGAAGCACATGATGGAGAAGAAGCGGTAAATAAAATACTATCAAACAAAGATAGTTATGACTTAATAGTATTAGACTTAATCATGCCTAAAAAGGACGGATTATATGTACTAGATAAATTAAAAGAAAATAAAGTGTTAATAAACACTATAGTATTAACTAGTTACAATCAAGAAGAAACAACAAGAAAAGTAAGTGAATATAATGTAAAATATATGATTCTAAAACCATTTGATCTAGAAGAATTAGAAAATAGAATATTATCTTCATTTGATAAAATAGATTCAGGAAGAATAATAGATTTTAATGATAACAAAGAAGAAATGGTAATAACTAAATTATTACATGATTTAGGAATGCCATCAAATATAAAAGGGTATCATTATATAAGAGATGCTGTTAACTATGTATATAAAGACTCTAGCTTAATAGGTGCAGTAACTAAGCAGCTATATCCAATGATAGGTAAAAAATATGATGTATCAGTAACTAGGGTAGAAAGAGCGATAAGGCATGCCATAGAAGTATCTTGGAATAGAGCAGATTGGGATTTAATGGAAGAAATATTTGGCCATTCAGTAGATATAGACAGGGCTAAACCTACTAACAGTGAATTCATAGTAACTCTAGCAGATAAACTAAAGCTAGAAAGAGTAAAAATAAGTTAAACTTGACTAAATTGCCTTCAAATAGTAGAATATAACCGTTGAAAGGGAAAATACAATGAATGAAAAGAGAAAAACACAAAAAGTTGTTGTAAAAAGAATTGAAGTAATTGATAAAGAAAGAAGAGCATTAGAAGGCACTGAAAAGGTAGTATTAGTAGAAAAACAAGACGGATATGAATGCTACAAAAACGTTGAAACTGGAGAAGTATACATGAGATTCAATGACTATTCAGTAGAAAACGGAACATACGCTATTGTAGATTTTGTAGGACAAAGTCTATTAAAGAAACTATATAATAGATTAAAAGAAAAAGATAATACATTAACTAGAAAACCAAGATAGGCCGTTCATACGGCTTTTTTGCTCGTGTAGACTAAAATAATTAAATATGTTAAAATTATAGTAGGTGAAAAATGAATGAAAAAGATAGTTTTGCTAGTGTTAGATGGCTTTGGCTATAATTCTTTTGAATATGGAAATGCAATTAAAGAAGCCAAGACACCAAACTATGATAGCTTTATGGAAAAGTTCCCACACTCACTTCTAGAAGCAAGTGGAACCGAAGTTGGACTACCAAAAGGACAAGTAGGAAACTCTGAAGTAGGACACATGACAATCGGTAGTGGAACTATTAACATGCAAGCTTTAACTTATATAAATGATAAAATAAAAAGTAAAGAAATATTTTCAAATGAAAAACTATTAGAATTAATGGATTATGTAAAAGAAAATAATAGTACTCTTCATCTTGTAGGATTACTATCTGATGGGGGAGTACATTCTAGCATAAACCATTATTATGCTGCCTTAGCGCTTGCTAAATTAAGAGGATTAAATGATGTAGCATTTCACTTTATAACAGATGGAAGAGACTCTCTTCCTAAAAGTGGATTATCTTTTATAAATCAATTCATGGAAAAATCCAAAAAAATGGAACTTGGATGTATCTCAACTATAAGTGGTAGATACTACAGTATGGATAGAGATAATCGCTGGGAAAGAATCAAAAAAGCATATGATGCTATGGTATTTGGTAAAGGAAACTATTTCTCAAGCTATGAAGAATGTTTTGAAGAGCACTATAAAAGAGAAATAACAGATGAATACATAAATCCAAGTATAATAACAAATGGAAAAACTATTAAAGAAAATGATGCAGTATTATTTATAAACTTCAGGCCAGAAAGAATGAAAGAAATGATAGACTGCTTCGCTAGCCCTGAAACTGTTGGCTTTGAAACAAAAAAATATGAAAATCTAAAACTAATGAGTTTATTTAACATAGATGAAAGAATAGACTATGCATACACAGTAGAAAAACCTAAAACAACATTAGGAAGATACTTAGATGAACTAGAGTATACACAGGCAAGAATAGCTGAAACAGAAAAATATGCACATGTAACATATTTCTTTGATGGATTAGATGAATTAAATAGTAGTAATTGCTATAAGATATTAGTGCCATCACCTAAAGTAGCTACATATGATCAAAAACCAGAAATGTCAGCAGTAGAAGTAACTACTGAAGTAATAAATGCAATGGATAATGATACAGATTTTATATTAGTAAACTTTGCTAACCCAGACATGGTAGGGCACACAGGCAACTATAAAGCAACTGTAGATGCAATAGAAATATGTGATTACTGTCTAGGCAAAATATATGAAGCTAGCAAAGAACACTACTATGAGCTACTAATAACAGCAGACCATGGAAATGCAGAAAAAATGTTAACTAAAGAAGGCGAGCCAATAACATCTCACACTTCTAGTAAAGTGCCATTCATAATATGTGATGATGACTATAAGTTAAAAGAAGAAGGTTCATTAAAAGATGTTGCGCCTACCATAATAGATATATATGAAATTAAAAAACCAGACTGTATGACTGGAGAAAGTTTAATCGTAAAAGAAGAAGATGAATAGTATTATTCATCTTTTTACTTTCTAGTGAATATATTTACTAGGAGGTAATATGATAAAAACAGGAGACTATGTAGTAAGAAAAAGCTATAATGGAGATATTTTATTTGAAGTAATAGAAATTAAAAATAAACAAGCTATCTTAAAAGGTGTAGATGTTAGATTACTAGCAGATTCACCAATAAATGATTTAATAATAAAAGAAAAAGAAAGAAATGAAGAAGAAAAGATAAACTTTATATCTAACATAGATAGAAGTTCATTTTTTTATATACCAGGTAAAATACTTCATATAGATTCTGATACAGACTATATGCAAAGATGTGAAAATTACTATAAAGAAAACAAATGTAATTACATAGCTAAATGTATAAAAGAAGAAAATGTATATAAAGAAATAAAAGAGTTAATACAAGAATATAACCCAGATATAGTAGTAATAACAGGCCATGATGCATATTATAAAAATAAAAATGAATATAAAAATAGTAATTACTTCATAAAAGCAGTAAAAGAAGTAAGAAAGATAGAAAAAGAAAGAGATAAATTAATCGTAGTAGCAGGAGCATGTCAAAGTAACTACGAAGAGCTAATAAAAGCAGGATCAACCTTTGCTTCAAGCCCAAAAAGAGAAAACATACATGCTCTTGATCCAGCAGTGATAGCGGCATATTTATCTCTATCAGATAAAGAAAATGAAATAAATATTAAAGAATTAATATCCAAAACAAAGTATAAAGAAAAAGGTGTAGGTGGTATAAAAACAAAAGGAACAATGTATACAGGCTATCCAAGGGGCAAAAAATCATGATAGAAAAAGTAAGAAATGAAATAAAAGAACTGCTAGGAAAAAGAGTAGTAATTAAAATTAACCTAGGAAGAAATAAAGAAGATATATATGAGGGAATAATAAAAAACATATATCATAATGTATTTTTAGTAAATAATAGATGTTTTTCTTACATAGATATAATAACTAAAGACATAATAGTAAAGAAGCTATAATAATAAAAAACTTGATTTCATAAAAAAATAAAGATATAATTAAAATATAAAAGTTACAAGGAGGATGAAAGATGAAAATTACTAACGTAACTATTCGTAAAGCTGAAAGGGAAGACTCAAGAATGAGAGCCGTTGCTTCAGTACTTTTAGATGATGAATTTGCAGTTCATGATATAAGAATTATTGAAGGAACAAAAGGATTATTCATTGCAATGCCTAGTAGAAAAACTTCTACTGGTGGATTCAGAGATATTGCTCATCCAATCAATCAAGAAGTTCGTACAATGTTTGAAAAAGAAATTCTTGATGCATATGAAAAATCTTTAACTGAAGCAAGCGAAGAATAGAAGCTCTAGTCATAGAACTTCTTTTTTTGCATATTATTTACTGGTGAAAAAAATGGAAAAAGAAGAAAAAACAATGCTTCATAACATAGAAATAAAAGAAAGAAAAAGTATATATATAACAGGAATCAAAAAGATAGAAAGCTTTGATAAAAATGAGTTCTTTATAAACACAGTAATGGGATATATGCTAATAAAGGGAGATAACTTAGAACTTCTAAAACTAGACACAATATCTTCAGATATAGCTATAAAAGGAAAAATAGATAGTATTAATTATCTAGAAGATAAAAATAAAAACAATAAAGAAAGTATACTTACAAGGTTATTTAAATGAGCCTAACTTATCAAATAATAAGTATACTTTTTTCTTTTATATATGGAATTATATATAATTATGTATATAGATTATCTTATAAATACCTATATCAAACAAAAACAATGTATAAAGTACTAATAAATATATTATTCACTACTAATTTATCTTTATTATATTTTTTAGGAATAAAGATAATTAATCAAGGACAAATAAAATTATTATTTTTATTGGTAGGAATAATGGGATTTATTTTTTCAGACAAAAAAATAAAGTAAATAATTACTTTATTCATTTTTAACATCGCTTTTCATAGAAGTATATAAAACTGTAATCATACTAACTATAACAAATAGATAGAAACTTACTCCTCTGCTAAGAAGTAATGCAGGTTTAATATACTTAATTGAGAATGCTGGTGCATACATTTTAAGAAATACAGATTCACTAATACCAACAGCTCCTGGAAGAGGAATACAGCTAACAGCCCCGTGTAGCACAGCCTGTATAATAAAGAAATCAAATATACTATAATTGTTAAAACCAAATGATCTATAAATTAAATAAGGAACTATATAGTATACACAAGTTTGAAGATATATTCTTAAAACAGAAAAAGCAAATTCTTTTTTATGTTTTTTTATATATTGTGCATTTTCTTTAAATACAGTCATTTCTTCTTCAACTTTATTTTTAGCTTTGTCTACGTTTTTAAACTTTAACTTCTCTAAGAATCTAATAAAACCTTTGACCATTTTGCCAGCTACTCTCTTATGGAAAATAACTATCATTAAGAATATAAGAATTAAAGAATTAAGAGATATTCCTAATATAAATAACCAAACGGTATTATTAGGAAGTACATAGGGTTTTAATAAAAAACATATAATAGCAAGTGAAATAGTACATATCTGATAAGCACTTAAATTAATCAAAAGTGCAGTAGTAGCTTTAGAAACAGGAACACCTTCTTTAGACATATAATATATTTCTACAGGTTGTCCTCCAGTAGCAGCAGGAGTAATAGAACTAAAGAAAAAGCCAATTAATGTGTATCTAAAGCTTTTTAAAACAGAAATATTGCACTTCAAAGATTTAAGAAGATATCTAACATTAATTCCTTCTATTAAGAAATATAAAATCATAGATAAAATAGCAAGCAATATATATTCTATCTTAGCTCTCTTTAAAATCATTAGAAGAGCAAACATATTTTGTTTTCTAAATATCATATAATATGTAATAAAAATTAATAATAAAAAAATAAAAATATTTTTAAAAAAATTTTTAGCTTTCATATTTACTCCCAAACATGATAATTATACTTAAAAAAGCCTTTTATTTCAAGTTAATGTATATTTTATAAGCATTTATTGAAAAAATAATAAAAAAATGGTATTCTTAAGCTAGGAGAATAATATGAAAACAATAACTAAAAAAGATAAAAGAAGATTAATATTATTATTATGTATTTTCATTCCTTTATTAGTAGTATTTATGTCTAATACTATAAGTTATGTATCTATTATATATGGAAACAAAAGAGATAAAAAAATGCTTGAAGAAAAATATAAAGAAACATTAGAAAGAGAAGAAATGTTAAAAAGTGAAATAATGAAACTACAAGATGAAGAATATGTAGCAAGATATGCTAGAGAAAGATACCTCTATAGTAAGGATGGAGAAATAATAATTAGAATTGATGAATAAATTAAGAATGTTCGCTTGTTCTTAATTTATTTTTGTTTTACAATAACTTAGTAAGGAGCAAAAGATATGCAAATGAATTTAAACAACAAACAATTAGAAGCGGTAAATCATAAAGAAGGACCTTGCCTAGTACTTGCAGGAGCAGGTTCAGGTAAAACAAGAGTACTTACAAATAGAATAGTAAAATTAATAGAAGATGGAGTAAGACCACAAAACATACTAGCAATAACATTTACTAACAAAGCAGCTAGAGAAATGAGAGAAAGAGTAAGAACCTCACTAGGAGAAACAGCAGATTCTATATTTATTGGAACTTTCCACTCTTTTGGCTTAAAAGTGCTAAGAGAAAGTGGCTCAGCAATAGGTTATGATAAAAATATAACTATACTAGATAGAGATGATACTACTTCATTAGTAAAAAGATTCTTAAAAGAATTAAACTATGACACTGATAAATATCCAGTTAAATATATATTAAATAAAATTAGCTTTGCTAAAAATGAAGGATTATCACCAGAAAACTTCGAGCAATTTGCTAAGATAGACATGGATAAAGCAGCATGTGCAGTATACAAAAAATATGAAGAAGCACTAAAAAGAAGTAACAGTGTAGACTTTGATGACCTATTAATATTACCACTAAAAATATTAAAAACATCTGATGAAGTACTAGATCACTATCAAGAACATTATCAGTATATATTAGTAGATGAATATCAAGATACCAACATGGTTCAATATGATTTATGTAAAACACTTGCTTCCAAATATAGAAACCTATTTGTAGTAGGTGATATGGATCAGTCTATATATAGTTTCAGATTTGCTAACTATAAAAATGTACTTAACTTTGAAAGAGACTATAAAGAAGCAACAACTATCGTCTTAGATGAAAACTATAGAAGCACTAACAATATTCTAAAAGCAGCTAATGAAGTAATAAAAAATAATACTGAAAGAAAAGAAAAAAATCTATATAGCAATAATGGAGACGGAGATTTAATAAAATATATAAGATGTGAAACAGAACTAGATGAAGCATCTACCGTAGTAAAAGAAGTTAAAAAACTACTACTAAACGGCGAAAAAGAAAATGAAATAGCAGTCCTTTATAGAACAAATGGACAAAGCCGTGTACTAGAGGAAGCTTTCTTAAAAGAAAATATACCTTTTAAAGTAGTAGGTAGTTATTTCTTCTATAACAGAAAAGAAATAAAAGATTTAATCGCATATCTACATTTAATATATAATCCAAATGATGATGTATCACTAGAAAGAGTAATAAATGTACCTAAAAGAGGAATTGGATCTAAAACAATAGAAAACTTAAGAAATGTATCTACTCTAGAAGATACAAGCATGTTTAATGCTATTACTTCTGGAAAAGAATTATCATTTAAGGAATTGATATTAAATTTAATAGAAGAATCTAAAAACACTAATATAAGTGGATTAATAGATATAATATTAGATAAATCAGGATTAAAGAAAGAACTCGAAGAAACAAATAATCTAGAAAGTGAAATAAGATTAGAAAACCTAGAAGAATTTAAATCAGTTGCTCTTGCGTTTGAAGAAAGAGGTATATACTCACTAGAAGAATTCCTAGAAAACATAGCACTAGTAAGTGATATGAATGAATATAAAGAAGTAGATAATGGAGTAAACTTAATGACTCTTCACTCAGCTAAAGGGCTAGAATTTAATGAAGTCTTCTTAGTAGGGCTAGAAGAAACAATATTTCCTCATTCAAGAAGCATGGAAAGCTCTAGTGAACTAGAAGAAGAAAGAAGACTAATGTACGTAGGTATAACAAGAGCTAAAAAGAAACTATATTTAATGAATGCTAAAAAAAGAACTCTATATGGAAACACTAATCTAAATCTTCCAAGCAGATTTATTGAAGAAATAGATGACAGTCTTTTAGAAAAAGAGTATACTATACCAAGTATTGAAACAAAAAGAATTGATACTTCTAAAATGTATGAAGAAGGAAAAAATGACGATCTAGAAGTAGGAGATAAAGTTATCCATGATAAATATGGAGAAGGAGTAGTAGTAAAGATAGATGGATCGCTTGCTACTATAGCATTTGGTTTTAAAGAAGGAATTAAACAATTAATGAAAAACCATAAATCGATCCATAAAGTAAATAATTAAGACAGGGGAGTTTTAAAATGATTTCAACTAATAAAATAAAGATTAATAAAAATAGAATATTAGCGTGCAATATAGATGCAAGCAATTACATGCCAAGTATAAGCATAAGTGAATACTATTATGAAGATTTAAACATCAAAAAAAGTTTCTCTTTAAATAAATGGGATGACTATGGACTTAATGCAGATATGGATGGAGCAAGCATTGAAGAAATAGAAGGATTAAAGAAAATATCTTTTGAATTTGATATAACACATCCACTTTATATACCACTATTGCATCTTTGCCAAGGTGATTTAATAATAGAAACTGATGACACTAGAGATCATAATAAATATCTAAGAATATACAAAAAAGATAATAAAGTATATATGGATTTTGTTAATGAGATAGAAAATGCAGACATACTTGATAAATTTGATATCTTTATTAAAAATGTATTATATGATGGAAGAAGTAAAATAGATCAAGAAGGAAAAGACACTAAAGATAGATTACTATTCTTCTTTAAAGAGGCATCAGAGGCTATAATAAATAAATATCATCAAATGACATTAGAAGAATATATGCTTCAAAAACAAGGATATATTGATGATGAAGAAGTACTAAAATATACTAAGAAATTTCCAAAAAGAAACTAAAAAAGATAATGATTACTCATTATCTTTTTTTACTTTATCAAATCATAGTATGCATATAACATCTCACCAAAGTTGTAATTATCATACTCTTTGGCAATTAATTTAAGAGTATCTTTGCTATAACCTAAATAATCTTTTCCATATCCTATTTCCCAAGAGAAACCTCTAAATGTAGGAATAAGAATAGGATTTAATAAATAAGATGTTTTATCTCTGTTAGGCACTTCAAGTATTGTATATTCTTTGCCTTTAGTATCAGTATAAACAGAAAAGCCATATTTGGTAGAGAATTTAGCACCAAGTGCTACTGCCCATGCATAATCTGTATTAGTAGATCCGGCACCGTTTCTTCCATATGATTTATATGTGTCTTCATCCTCTTTTTCTGGATAACTATAAGATTTACCAAGAAGTCCATTCTTTTGAACTTTATATAATGCTTTGCGCATTTCTTCACATCTCTTATTCATTGACTCAGTAGCGTAGCTTTTACCTGTATAAGATATTCTACCTTGTTGATGATAATCAATTAGCATCTTTGCTTTTCTAATACCTATCCAGTATTGATAAAACTTCATCATTGCTCTGGTTTCTGGTTCACTACCGGCAGAATCCCCGGCGTAATAAATCTGTTTATTAGAATTAGAAGAATATTTAGTCTTTTCTATTCCTTTAGCTCTCATCATCCAAGAAAGACCAGCATAGTTTCTATTTATATCAGCTCCATTTGCATTTGCCTTCCAAAGCGTACCATCTGAGTAAGTCCAATTTTTGGTGTCAAAACCAATTCCATCATGTGCATCAGGATTAACACAAGGAACTGCTACAAATCTAGTATTTCCTAGAACATCTTTAGCTCTCTTTTCACCTTTTTCATATGCTTTAACTAAGTCAATTAATTCTTTTAAAATAAATGTAGGCCCAGCTGTTTCCCTAGCGTGAACTTGTCCAGTTAATAGGATAGTATTCTTAGTTTTACCTTTAGTCATATCTACTTCAATAGAATATATATTCTTTCCTTCTACCGATTTACCAATAGAATATAAATAAACTCCCTCATGAGTGGATAAGCTACGCATTATCTTATATAAATCATCATATTTATATTGCTTTGTTAAATCAATAGATACTGGCTTATTACTTTTTTATAGAAAGTTACATCAACCCACTCATTAGCCATGGTCTCTTTAAACTCTTCTAATAACATACCTCTGTTACCACTGTAAGTACCATATGACTTAATCTTTTTATTAATCTCTTCTGATGAAAGCAAATCACCAGAATAACTAATAAATTTTTCATAAATATCGCCATTAGCGTCCTTCACAGTAGTACTCTTTTCTCTTTTGATCTTCATAGCAGAAATATCCATTATAGAAAAACTAATAGTAATTAATAAAGTTAAAAAAATACTTGCAATAGTTATAAAACGTTTCATATTAAACCCTCTTTCTTAGCTCGTTATTATAAAGCTCATACATTTAAAAGTCAATCAACTAAAGGTATCTATTTATTCGTAAATTTGATATAATATAAGTGGTGAAAATATGAAAGACAGAATAGACTTTTTAACAGAAAAATTAAACGAAGCAAACTATAACTATCATGTACTAGATAATCCTACTATAACAGACCAAGAATATGATTCAATGTTAAGAGAATTAATTAACTTAGAAGAAAAATATCCTGATTTAGTAAGAGAAGATTCTCCAACACAAAGAGTCGGAGGAGAAGTACTTGATGAGTTTCAAAAAATAACTCACAAAATACCAATGATGAGTCTATCAAATGTATTTAATGAAGAAGAAATAAGAGATTTTGATAAAAGAATAAAAAAAGAAGGAGTAAATCCTGAATACGTATGTGAACTTAAAATAGATGGACTAAGTGTATCTCTTCTATATGAAGAAGGAAAACTAATAAGTGCTTCAACTAGAGGAGACGGAATAGTTGGAGAAGATATAACAAATAATGTTAAAACTATTAAAACAGTTCCACTATCTTTAAAAAAACCAGTATCAATAGAAGTAAGAGGAGAAATATATTTACCTAAAAAGAAATTAGAAGAATTAAATGAAAAAAGAAAAGCTAACAATGAACCTCTATTCCAAAACTGTAGAAATGCAGCTGCTGGAAGTGTAAGACAGTTAGATAGTAAAGTAGCAGCTTCCCGTGGACTAGATACATTTATATATCACATACCTAATCCAGAAGACTATGGAATAGATAAACATTATGACGCTCTTAAATATCTAGAAGAATTAGGATTCAAAACTAATCCTGAAAATACATTAGTAAAAGATGTGGATGGAATACTTTCTTTCATAGAAGACAAGACTAAAAAAAGGAAAGATTTATCTTATGATATAGACGGTGTTGTAATAAAGCTAAATGATATAAAAGACCAAAGAAGACTAGGATTTACAGCAAAGTATCCTAAATGGGCTACTGCATATAAATTCCCAGCAGAAGAAGTATTAACTAAACTAGAAGATATTATATTTACTGTAGGAAGAACAGGGCAAGTAACACCAAACGCTGTCTTAGAGCCAGTTATAGTAGCGGGCTCTACCATTTCAAGAGCCACTCTTCATAATGAAGACTACGTATTAATGAAAGATTTAAAAATAGGTGACACGGTATCAATAAGAAAAGCAGGGGATGTTATACCTGAAGTAGTTGAAGCTAAAATTGAAAGAAGAACAGGAAAAGAAATAGATTTCAAAATGATAGACAAATGCCCTATATGTAATAGTTTTCTTCATAAACAAGAAGGAATTGTAGGAAGCTTCTGCACTAATCCATCTTGTCCTGCTAGAAACATAGAGAGTTTATGTCACTTTGCAGAAAGAAGTGCAATGAACATAGATGGACTAGGAGACAAAATAATAGAAGACTTCTTTAACTATGGATATATAAGAAAATACAGTGATATATATAAATTATATGAACACAAAGAAGAACTAATAGAATTAGAAGGATATGGAATAAAAAGTGTAGACAACCTAATAGTTTCTATAGAAAACTCTAAGAAAAACAGTTTAGAAAGATTACTCCACGCTATTGGAATTGAAGGAGTAGGAGCTAAAACAAGTAAGATATTAGCAAAAAGATTTGGTTCACTAGAAAACTTAAGAAATGCTGATTATGAAACATTAACTGAAATAAACGATATTGGCCCTATTCTAGCAAGAAATATTGAAGACTATTTTAATGATGAGTTAAAAGTCAAAGAAATAGAAGAGTTAATTGGTCTAGGACTAAATACAACATATATAAGCACTATGGAAGCAACTGATGAAAGAGTACTAAATAAAAAGTTTGTAATAACTGGAGCATTCGACTTTGCTTCAAGAGATGAAATAAAAAAAGCTATAGAAGATAAAGGTGGAATCACTTCTTCATCAGTATCTGCAAAAACAGATGTGGTAATAGTTGGTAGTGATCCAGGAAAAAAATATGATGATGCAGTAAAACTGGGTATAACTATTTGGAATGAAGAAGAATTAAGAGCATTTTTAAACAAGTAGTTATAGATAGCAAAAAAACGGGAATAATAATTATATAAAACAAAAAATTAGTTGATTTTTAGCCTAAAAGAGTGTATTATTAAATTAAGATAAGGAGGACATAAAATGGAAAGAAACAATGGTCAAACAATATTTTTATCAGTAATCGGAATTGCAACTTTATTAGTTGCTATTATAGGTGCAACATTTGCATATTTCACAACAACAATGCAAGCAGGTGAAGGAAATAATCCAAACGCAACTATTACAACTGCTACAGTTGGTAGTGTAGGATTTGTAACAACAAGTCCATCATCTGACACAACTGTATTACCTGGATGGAGTGGAACAGGAACTACTAAAGTTTACTTCACTTCAGCTTCTGAAAAACCAGTTGAATATTCTTGTAAAGTATATTTAGCAGGAGAAGCTACTAATGAAAATGATTTATTAGAGCATATTGAAGTTCAAGGTGTAGCTGGTGATGATGCACAAAACACTGAAAATCCTGTAGCATTAACAGCTGAAGGAGTTGAAATTGCTCATGGTACAATCCCAGCAGTAACTCAAGATGTTGTAACAGGAACACTAAACGATACTGAAGCAGGAAAAGGACCAATCAGAGAAGTTACTTACAGAGTTATCTTTAAGGAAATGGGAGTAGCTCAAAATGAAGATCAAGGTAAGTTAATTAAAACAACTGTATCTTGTGAACTAGCTACTGGTGGAAACGGAACAATGTATTCTGCAGATCCAACATATAATGGATTACCAGTTCCATCTCCTACACCAAATAACGGTGAAGGCGAATAGTATTAAAAAAAAGAGAAGTTAGAGAAATCTAACTTTTTTTATTGTCTTTATCATCTTTAAGGTGGTATGATAAATATACAAATCATAAAAGAGGAAAATATGAAGAAAAAGGAAAGATTAAATAAGAATATTAAATCAGTAATAATTGCTATATTATGCATCATTCCATTTACTGCAGTTGCAATAGGAACTGCTTACTCTTTTATAGTGGCTAAGATTGTAGGTAATGAAGAAAATGGAAGTATCACTGTAAAAAGTGCACAGGTATATGCAGTATTTGAAGGAACAGACTTAATATCAAAAGAAATATTACCAGGTTATAGTGATTCTCTTACTTTCACAGTGACTAATACTTCTAAAACAAATAATACATACGGAAATTATACTATTGTATGGAACATTAATAAGAATGAGATAACAAGTAATAGTTTTGTTTATAAGGTAGAAGGTAAAACATATAAAGATGGAAAGGAAATAGAAGAAGATATTCCTCATAATAAATTAATAAATGTAAATGAGACAAGAGTTCCTCAGATGAGCACTATTATAGGGACTGGAACAATAAATACTGGAATAACACACAAGTATAAACTAACAATTATGTTTAAAGAAACAGGAGTAGCGCAAAACGAGTTTAAAAACAAAGAATTTAACTCAACTCTAGCAGCAAAAGGAGAACCAGTAATAAATTAAGAAAGACATTTGTCTTTCTTTTTTGTAAATTGAAAAATAACTACATTTTTGGTATAATTGATAAGAATGAGGTATGTAAGATGGCTATAAAGAATAAAAAAGGAGAAAAAACATCTATTTATGAAACAATGAATATACTATGGAAAAAAGTATATGAAGAGTTTAAAAAGTATTTAAGCACAAATATTTTATTTTTAACATACCTAATAACATCAGTAATAATCGGTTTTTTACTTAGATTAACCACAAGTACATCTTTATATCATATAAAGCCTCTTATATGTGACTTAATAATAGTAGCAATAGTAGGAGCATTTGGCTATTTAATAAAACCAAAACATCAATTTAAATATTTCTTTTTACTTAATATATTCTATACAGCCCTATGCATAATAAACAGTATATATTATAAATTCTATGCAGGATACATAAGCATTAGTCAAATAAGTACACTATCTATGTTTGGAAAAGTAAGTGATTCAGTAACATCTAGATTAAAGCCTATTTACTTTATATATTTAATAAGTCCAATAATAATGTTAATAGTGCATCACTTTCTTAGCAAAAAGAATTACTATTTCAATGTAGGAAGATATGAAAAAGGAAAGCAAATGTTCCTAAGAACAGTAGTAGTTTCATTTGCTTTACTTCTTATGACAGCTATAACTCTTACAAAAACAGAAGCAAGTAGAATAGTAAAACTATGGAATAGAGACTATGTAGTAAATAAATTTGGTATATATATGTACACTATAAATGACTTCGTACAAAGCATATATCCAACAATAAGTCCAATGTTTGGCTATGAAGAAGCTAAAGTAGCATTTGATAATTATTACTACAATAATAAGAATAATAAACAAAAAAATAACTACACAAATATATTTGAAGGAAAAAATGTATTATTTATACATGCAGAAAGTATACAAAGCTTCTTAATAGGACTAGAAGTAAATGGTATAGAAATAACACCTAATCTAAATAAATTAGCAAAGGAAAGTCTTTACTTTACTAGATTCTATCCACAAGTAAGTATAGGAACAAGTTCTGATACAGAGTTTACTTTAAGTACAGGAATTCTTCCATCTTCTTCTGGAACGGTATTTATTAATTTCTATAATAGAAAATATGAAACAATGCAAAATGCTTTCAGAAGTAAAGGATATTATACATTTGCTGCTCACGCCAATGCAGCAGGATACTGGAATAGAGAAACAATGTATCAAACTCTAGGATATGATGATTTTTATGCTAAAGACTCATACATAGTGCCTGATGATATGGAAAGTGAAGACATAATAGGTCTAGGCTTATCTGATAAATCTTTCTATAAACAATTAATACCTATACTAAAAGAAGTAAAAAATAATCATGAAAAATTTATGGGTACTATTATTAGTTTAAGTAACCATAGTCCATTTAAAGATTTAGACAAATATGGGGACATAGACTTCTCTGTGACAGTAAAAAGAGATACTAAAGAATTAGATGAGGAAGGAAACCCTATATATGAAGAAGTAGAAGATCCATACTTAGAAAACACTGAAATAGGTGATTATTTAAAAAGCGCTCACTATGCAGATGAAGCATATGGAATGCTACTAGAAATGCTAGAAGAAGAAAATCTACTTGATAACACTGTAATAGTGCTCTATGGAGATCACGAAGCAAAATTAGGAAGAAAAAATCTAGAATACTTATATAACTATGACTTAGAAACAGGAAAAATGAAGACAAAAGATGATCCTACATATGTTAATCTAGATGATTATAACTATGATTTACTAAAAAATACTCCATTGATTATTTATTCTAAAGATGATAAAGTAAATAAAGAAATATCAAGCACTATGGGAATGTGGGACGTATATCCAACAATAGCTAATATGTTTAATTTAAACTACAGATACCCACTAGGGCATGATATATTTAGTAAAAATGAAAAAATAGTAGTATTCCCTAACGGAGATGTAATAACTGATAAAGTATATCTAAGTACTGCTAAAGAAGACTATATTGTATTAACTAATGATAAGATAGACAACGAATACATGGCAAATTACATAAATAAATTAAAAGAATATTCTGAACAAACATTAGATGTAAGTAAGGCAATAATAGTTCATAACTTAATTGAAAAAGAAGAAAAGGAGAAATAATGAAAAACAAAATATTTTATATAACAATGACAGTCATAATACTAGGCGTAATATCTTTCACGGGCTACAAGGCATATAATGAATTTATTAAGAAAGAAGTACCAGAAGAAAAGAAAAAAGTACAATTAGATAGTCTAGAATTATATGGTTATACACTAAATGATGATGCTACTGAAATATATAAGACTTATTTTGCAGAATTAAAAGAAGTATTAAATAAAGAAGAAGTAGATGAAAAAGAGTATGCAAAAAGTATAACTAAATTATTTATAACTGATTTTTATACATTAACTAATAAAATAAGTTCAAGTGACTTCGGAGGATTAGAATTTATTCATCCAAATTTAAAAGAAAACTTTAAACTAAATGCAGGAGATACAATGTATAATCATGTAAAAACAAACTTAGATGGTAAAAGAGAACAATCACTTCCTGAAGTAAAAAGTGTAGAAATAAAAGTAATAAGTGATTATAATTATACATATAAAGGAGCAAAAGTACCTGCATATAAGGTAAGTGCTACTTGGGAATATGTAGTAGACTTAGGATACGAAAATAAAGGAGACTTTTATTTATTAAAAGAAGAAAATAAACTATATATAGTAGAAAAGTAAGAGGGTTTTAAATGCAAAATGTATATGATTATTTACTAAAAGAATTAAACTTAGATAGTAAAAGCATTATATGTGCTGGAATAAGTGGTGGGCCAGATTCAATGGCTCTTTTAGACTTGCTAATAAAAGTTAAAAAAGAACTTGGTCTAACACTAGTAGTAGCGCATGTTAATCATAACGTTAGAAAAGAAAGCAACGAAGAAGAAGAATATGTAAGAAAATTTTCAAAAGATAATGACTTAATATTTGAATCAATGAAAATAGAAAATATTGGTGATGATAACTTTGAAAATGAAGCAAGAACAATAAGATATAACTTCTTTGATCAAATATGTAAAAAATATAAAGCTAACTATTTAATGACTGCTCATCACGGTGATGATTTAATAGAAACTATCTTAATGAGAATAGTAAGAGGATCAACCCTAAAAGGATACAGTGGATTTAGTAAAATAATAGAAAAAGATGAATATACATTAGTAAGGCCTCTAATAACAGTAACAAAAGATGAACTAGTTAAATACTGTGAAGATAATAAAGTTAAGTATTATATTGATAAAACTAACTTAGAAGACATTCATACTAGAAATAGATATAGAAAATATGTACTTCCATTCTTAAAAAGTGAAAATAAATTAGTACATGAAAAATTCCTTAAATATAGTGAAACTCTTCTAATGTATAATGAATACATTGAAAAAGAAGTAAAAGATAAATTTAATAAAGTCATAATAGATGGAGTACTAGATATTAATAAATTTAAAGAATTAGATGAATTAATTCAAACAAAGATAATCTATAATATATTAGAAAAAATATATGGAGATGACTTATTAATAATAACTAATGCACATGTTAAATTGATGTTTGATTTAATTAACTGTGATAAAGCACAAGGATTTATACATCTACCAAACAATGTTAAAGTAATAAAATCCTATGACAAGATAGAATTAACATTTGAAGAAGATAATCAAGATAAATATGAAATAGAAATTAGTGATATAGTAAACCTACCTAATGGAAAAAACATAGTAGTGTTGCATGAAGAAATTGATGACAATTCAAATAATATAATAAGATTAAGTAGTAAAAAAGTAATTATGCCTCTATACGTAAGAACAAGAAGAAATGGAGACAAAATGGAAGTAAAAGGTATGGAAGGACATAAAAAAGTTAATGATATATTTATAGACAGTAAAATAAAAACAAAAGATAGAGACTCCTGGCCAATAGTATGTGATTCAGAAAACAATGTAGTTTGGATACCAGGACTTAAAAAAAGTAAATATGATGAGCAAAAAGAAAAAAGCTATGATATAATACTAAGGTATATATAAGAAAGGAAGAAAATATGAAAAAAAGAACTAACTTAATGAAAGATATATTTCCATATCTAATTTTATTAGTAGTAATGACAGTAATATTATATTTATTTAATAATGGTAAATATAAAGTTAATGAACTAAACTACTTAGATTTCACTAAGAACTTAGCATCTCAAAATATAAAAGAGCTAGAAATAACACCTAAAACAAGTGAAAGTGTTTACTACTTAACAGGTAAGTTAAAAAGTTATAAGGAAAATGAATCATTTAAGCTAATCGTACCATATAGTGATTCAGTAGTAAAAGAACTATTAACATCATCTAATGAACAAAACTTAAATGTAAAGATTAATAAAGATCCAGGAAGTATAAGCTGGCTTGCAATTGTCTTAGAATTTGCTCCAATACTAATTATATGTGGACTAAGCTTTTATCTAGTAAAAGCAATGCTTGGAAATGGAAAAGGCGGAACAATGGACTTCGGAAGAAGCCGTGCTAAATTAAACAAAGAAGGTGGAAACACTACTTTTAAAGATGTTGCAGGACTTAATGAAGAAAAAGAAGAAGTAAAAGAATTAATAGACTTCTTAAAGAATCCAAAGAAATTCCAAAAATTAGGAGCAAGAATTCCTAAGGGCGTACTTTTAGTAGGGCCTCCAGGAACAGGTAAAACACTACTTGCTAAAGCAGTAGCAGGTGAAGCAAAAGTTCCTTTCTACTACATAAGCGGTTCAGACTTTGTAGAACTATTTGTAGGTGTAGGTGCTTCTCGTGTAAGAGATATGTTTAAACAAGCAAAACAAACTGCTCCATGCTTAATATTTATTGATGAAATAGATGCAGTAGGTCGTCAAAGAGGAACTGGTTTAGGTGGAGGACATGATGAAAGAGAACAAACTCTAAACCAATTATTAACTGAAATGGACGGATTTGGTGCAAACGAAGGAATCATTATTATTGCTGCAACAAATAGACCAGATGTACTAGACCCTGCACTTCTAAGACCAGGAAGATTTGATAGACAAGTAACAGTTAATCTTCCAGATGTAAGAGAAAGAGAAGAAATACTAAAAGTACACGCTAAAAATAAAGTATTAGCTGAAGAAGTAAAAATAAAAGCTCTAGCTGAACGTACTCCTGGATACTCAGGAGCTGATCTAGAAAACTTACTAAATGAAGCTGCACTTCTAGCAGTTAGAAGAAATAAAAATGCAATTACAATGGACGAACTTGATGAAGCTTCAGATAGAGTACTAATGGGACCTGCTAAAGTAAGTAGAAAAGTAACTGACTATGAAAAGAATATAGTAGCATACCATGAAAGTGGACACGCAGTACTTGGTATAATGCTTCCAAATGGTGAAGAAGTACATAAGATTACTATTATCCCAAGAGGAATGGCTGGAGGATATACTCAAATGCTTCCTAAAGAAGAAAGAACTTTAGTAGCAACTAAAGATGAACTACTTCAAAGAATAACTTCTTATTTAGGTGGTAGAGTAGCAGAAGAACTATTCTGCGGTGAAATATCAACTGGTGCATCAGACGACTTTAAAAGAGCAACTCAAATTGCTAGAAGTATGGTAACTGAATATGGTATGTCAGATCTAGGCCCAGTACAACTAGAACATAAATCAGGTGAAGTATTCCTAGGAAGAGATTATACAAATTCTCAAAGAAACTATTCTGATACAGTAGCTCTAGAAATAGATAAAGAAATTAGAAAAATAATGGATGAATGCTATAAAAATGCAAAGAAAATATTAACAGAAAATAAAGGATTAGTAGAAGTACTTGCAAAAACACTATATGAAAAAGAAACTATTACTAAAGAAGAAATTGAAGAAGTAGTAGAAAACTACAATCATCCAAAGAAAAGAGCTTCTAAACCAAAAGAAGAAGTAAAAGAAACTAAACCTAAGAAAACTACAAAGAAAGTAGTAAAAGCTAAAAAAGAAAAGAAAGTAGCGTAAGCTACTTTTTTTCTTGATATATACTATATGAAATGATACTATTATATTAGAAAAATAGGTGGTTATATGAAAAGGATACTAGGCACAGCAATATTATTGTTACTACTATTAACAGGAACAAAGAAAATAGTAATAAATAGTAAGGAATATAGTAAAACTGTTTATAATGATAAAACAACAAAAACAGCTGTTTCATCAGCACTTACTTCTTTCGGTAACACACTAAATATAGATTTATTTAATACAAATAAATTCAACTGCACAGTAACAAATAATAAAGTTTCATGTGCTTCTAGCTCATATCAAAAAGTTGGTCTATTTAGCTATCCAGAATATAACTTAATCGGAGGAGCTTCTTCATATTTGTATAATCCAAATTCTTACTACGTACTAAATAATGGCCAAGTTAAAACACTTACACAATCAGGATTAACTGATGAAGAACCATCAAAATTAAAAGCGTCTATTTATATTAAAGATTTAACCGTGTCAGGAAGTGGAACTAGTAGTGATCCATACAGAATAGTAGAAAGCTTATGCTTTGTAACAGATGGTGAAGAAAACTGCATAGTTATAAGTGGCCAAACAGTTGGGAACCTTCCTACTCCCACAAGAGAAGGATATACATTTTTAGGATGGTTCAGTTCTCAAACTGGTGGATTTGAAGTTACTTCATCAACAAAGATTTCTGATTTGCCAGAAAAGAAAATATATTCTAGATGGCAAGCAAATAGCTATAACATAAGTTATAATTTACAAAACGGAACAATATCTAGCCAACCTAGTAAAGGAACATATGATGAAGCACTTAGTATTCCTAATCCAACAAAAACAGTAACATTTAGAGGAAACGCAAATGGAACAGGTGCTACTATAGGAGCTAATACGACAAACACTCAAACATTTAATGGCTGGGATATAACAGGGCTAGACTCAACAGATCATTTAGTTGGATCAACTAATTCAAGAGCTACAGCTGTATCAGGCTCAAAAGCAACAACATTTAAAAACTTAAGAAGTACATCAGGAACAGTAACATTTAAAGCAAGATGGACGAGTGTATCAACAAACCTTCCTACAGTAACTAAAGCAGGACACACATGTGGGTGGGCAATGACTTCAGGAGCAACATCTGTTTCAACTATAACTGTACCGGAAACTCAAAGTACAACACTTGATATATATGCTGTATGTACAGCTAATATATTTACAATAACCCTAAATAATCAAAGTGCTACTTCTGCTGGAACAACAACAATATATGAAAAATATGGTAATCAGTATTCACTAACATCAGGTGGAAGTGCATCAACTTCAATAACAAAACCTACAAGAACAAATTATGTTTTTGGAGGATATTACACAAGCACTAATGGATCTGGTACACAAATAATAAATGCAAGTGGTTCAATAACAGCATCAAATACACAGTTCAACGCTAGCACTACAATATATGCATATTGGAAACCAGTGGTAACAGTATCATGCTCTAATTGTACATCTTCTCCAACAAGCAAAGAAGCAGCGTATAATGGATCAACTACATTTACTTTAACAGCATCTACAGGATACACACTAACAGGTGCTACAGTAAGTGGAACTGGATGCAGCCTAAGTGGAAGCACATTAACAGCTTCTAGCGTAACAAGCCCTAGAACATGTACAGTAACTGCTAAAAAACAAACCTATACAGTATCAGTTAGTTGTTCAGGATGTTCATCTAGTCCTACAAGTAAAGCTATTGAATATAATAGTTCAGGAACATTCACTTTAACAGCAAGTAACGGTTATACTCTATCAGGAGCAACAGTATCAGGAACAGGATGTTCTTTAAGTGGATCAACACTTACAGCATCATCTGTAACAAGTGCAAGAACATGTACAGTAACAGCAAAATCATCATGGACATGTGCTACAGGAACACCAGAAGTTGTAAGCGGAGTGCCAGCATGCGTAACAAATGCTAGCCTAAAAACAAAATGTCTAACATCAAACAACACATGCCAATTTGAAGCATTATCATACTACTATTGCCTTCCATCAGGAGATTCAACAAAAACGCTAAGCGCTTCAAGTGGATCAAGTGCTACAAAGGATAGCAGTTACGGATGTTATATTAATAGTTCATCAGTCGGATATTATCTAGAATTCAGTTATGATACAGCACACTGTAATGGAACGAGTCCATGCTATGAATACTTAAATGATGGCTCATCTTACAAAAAATATACAAAGGTAAGCACATGTAATCAAACCTCATGTTCATGGTCTTACTGTGGAACATCAGGAACTAACACAAATGGTACAGTAACTTGGCGTGAAGAATTATATCAATGTACAAGACAATATAATCAAGGACAATGTGGAACATCAAATCAAGAAGGAAAATTAATATGTACAACATCCACGAATTTCTACCAATGTCCTTCGGGATGGACTGCTTATCCAGGAAACAGCGCAAAGTGCTATCAAAAAGCTAAATACACAGTTAATGTAGCATGCAGTGGATGCTCTGCTAATCCAGCAAATAAACAAATAGAACATGGCTCATCAGGAACATTTACTATAACTGAAAGTAATGGATATATTATAACAGGAGCAACAGTATCAGGAAGTGGATGCTCTCTTAATGAAAGCACAAGTGTATTAACCGCAAGCAATGTAACAGGAAATAGCACTTGCACAGTTACTCTAAAAACAGGATGCTATCAAACTGTAACAGTAAGTGGAGCTAGCTATTGCTGCTCTAGGGCAGCAATTCAAGAAGCATCCACAGCATCAGGTAATGCAGGAAGAAGTTGCTCACAAAGTTGCCAAGGAGAAAGCTGCGGCCAAGCTTGTTCAAATGCAGCACAAAGCGCATATAACTCAATAATTACTAAACAGTGTACAAAAAAATAGTAAACAAAAACAGCAAATGCTGTTTTTTGTTGATTTATTTTTGCAAAAAATGTTATTATTAAAGTGTAAAAATAGGAGAATGTATGAAAAAGATAATAGGGTTATTATTGGTCATGCTATTATTAGCTAGTCCAAAGAAAATCGAAGTAAATAGTAAGGAGTATTTAAGAAAAACATACGCTGATACAACAACTAAAAGTAACATATCATCATCTTTAAATAGCTTCTTTAATGAAACAGATAATTCACTAGTATTTAATACAAATAAATTTAATTGTACAGTATCAAATAATAATGTTACTTGTTCATCTAGTTCATATCAAAAAGTAGGGTTATTTAGTTATCCTGAATATCTTAAAATTGGTGGAAATACTTCATATTTATTCTTACAAAATTCATACTATGTTCTAAATAACAGTGCTGTAAAAAATCTAACATTATCTGGTCTTAATGATGAAGAACCATCTAAGTTAAGAGCCAGTATATATCTAAATCCAAATTTAAAAATAAAAGGAACTGGAACTGCTACAGATCCATATATAATATCAGATGAAATATGTTTTGTATCAGAAGTAGAAACATGTAGGTCAGTAAACGATGTAATAGGTTCTTTAGAAACACCAGAAAGAACAGGATACACATTTGATGGGTGGTATTTTATGGAAACTGGCGGTTTTAAAGTGACACCATCTACAAAAGTATCAGATCTTCCAGAGAAAAAAGTATATGCAAGATGGACTCCAAATACATATAGTATTAGTTATGAACTTCAAAATGGTACGTTAAGCTCTAATATAACAAACGCTACATACGATGTTAGTTTAACAATTCCAAATCCAACTAAGACAGTAACAATCGTAGGAAATGCAAATAATACGGGTGCAACTGTAGGAGCAAGTAAAGCAAACACACAAACATTTAAAGGCTGGGACATAACAAACATGGATAGTACTACTCATAACATTGGCTCTTCAACAATGAGTAATACTTCTGCATCAAATATAAAAGATACTACATTCAAAAATCTAAGAAGTACATCTGGTGTAGTAAAATTTAAGGCTAGATGGACAAGTGTAGCAACTAGCCTACCAGCAGTTACCAAAACTGGTTATACATGTGGATGGGCTATGTCTAGTTCGGCAACATCTGTACAAACTATAACTGTTTCTGAAACACAAGGATCAACATTGACAATATATGCGGTATGTACTCCAAATATTTATACAATAACACTTAATAATCAAAGCGCTACTACTGCAGGTACAACAAAAATATATGAAAAATATGCAACAAACTACTCACTAACATCAGGTGGAAGCGCAGCTTCATCAATTACAATTCCAACAAAAACTAATTATAAATTTAGTGGTTACTATACAGCTACAAATGGCGGGGGAACACAAATAATAAACGCTTCAGGCACTATTGTGGGAAGTACCAGTGCATTTACTGCGTCAACAACTCTGTATGCATATTGGACACCAAACATAGTTAAAAAATCAAAAACATGTTTAGCAACAGTAGGGTGGACACCAAAATCAACAACATATAGTTCATCTACTTGTCCATCAACTTATCAATCATCTAGCACAGCGTGCACTTCTTCTTCGCACGTAGGAAACTACGTAATGACAAGCTGTACACCAAAAACAGGAAGTAGTTCTAGTCCATATACATGTTATTCATTTACATCATCATCAACATCTACGACTTCATGCTCTTCATCAAGTGCGCCTAGTTGCTATAGTTCTTCACATGTAGGTAATTCATATACAACTTGTCAGAGTAATGGAACTACCACTGGATTTGTAAACAGTGGAGTGTATACTTCATCTGTTGATCTAGAAGGATGCTCTAATCCTCACCCAACATACGGATGCGGATGTACAACTGCCACTATTGGTAATAGAGTTTATAACTGCTGGCCAAGCGGAAGTAGCTATCAATGTAATGACAGTATTTGTTCAACTGTGCCTAATTACACTAAAACAACTTATACATGTTCTTCATCCACTTGCTATGAGACTACGTACACAAGTACTATCTACTATAACCAGTGTGTTAGCACATATGCATTTGGAACTGAAACTACAGAATACGTGGATAGTTGTACTCCAAGTACTATCACATGTAATGCATCAAATGTTAATAAAGTTAATGTAACATGTAACTAATAAAAATGAAGTATAATTTTACTTCATTTTTTTCTTTCCTAAAAAGTGTTTTTACCCTTTAATAAACTTTTTATTTATGTTAAAATACATATTAGCGAGGTAGTATATTATGGGAAAGGTTATATCACTAGTAAATCAAAAAGGTGGGGTAGGCAAAACAACAACAAGTATAAATTTAGCTAGTGCTTTAGGGCATCTAGACAAAAAAGTCTTATTAATAGATTTGGATCCACAGAGTAATAGTACTACTGGACTAGGTGTTAATAAGGCAGAAATTAAGAAAAGCATCTATAACGTAATTATCCATGATTGCTCAATAGAAGATGCTATTATCAAAACAAAATTTAAGAATTTATCTATAATTCCATCAATGATACTTCTAAGTGGTGCTGAAATAGAATTAATTCAATCAGCTAGTAGAGAAGAAAACTTCACTATAGCAGATCAATTAAAAATGCAAATTGAAAGTATAAAAGATAGATATGATTTTATACTAATAGATTGCCCACCAGCTCTTGGAGTATTAACTACAAATGCACTAGCAGCAAGTGACAGTGTATTAATTCCAGTTCAATGTGAGTATTATAGTCTAGAAGGTGTTACACAGCTTTTAAACACTATAATAATGACACAAAGCAAAATAAATCCTAAACTAGATATTGAAGGTGTTCTACTAACTATGTTAGATGGAAGAACATTAGTTGGACTTGAAGTAGTAGAAGATGTTAGAAAATTCTTTAAAGAAAAAGTATTTAATACTATAATACCAAGACTTGTAAGACTTGTAGAAGCACCAAGTCATGGTAAACCAATCATCGAATATGATCCAAAGTGCAGAGGCGCTGAGGCATATACAAATTTAGCTAAGGAAGTGATTGAAAGAAATGCAAGAAAAGAGGAAAGCTCTAGGTAGAGGACTAGAAGAACTATTTAATAATGAACCATTTAATATGGACAGTTTTGAAAGAAATATAGTTGAAGAATCTACTAGTGAAGATGTTAAAGAAATAAACATTGATGAACTAAGAAGTAATCCATATCAGCCAAGAAAAGTATTTGACGAAGAGAAAATTAACGAACTAGCAAAAAGTATTAAAGACTATGGTTTAATTGAACCAATCATAGTAAAAAAGAGTATAAAGGGTTATGAAATAGTAGCAGGTGAAAGAAGAACTTTAGCTGCCAAAAAAGCAGGTTTAACAACAATAAAGGCTATTATAAAAGATTTTTCAGATGAAGAAATGATGAGCATCGCTCTTCTAGAAAACATTCAAAGAGAAGACTTAAATGTAATAGAAGAGGCAAACGCTTATAAGAAAATGATAGATGTACTAAGAGTAACTCAAGAAGAATTAGCAGAAAAAATAGGAAAAAGTAGAAGCCATGTAACAAATATATTAGGACTTCTAAAACTACCTAAAAAAGTACAAGACTTAGTATTAAATGAAAAATTATCAATGGGACACGCTAGATGTCTATCAAAATTAAGTGATGAAAAATTAATATTTGATCTAGCAGAAATGATTATTGCTAAAAGTCTAAGTGTTAGACAAGTAGAAGACTTAATAAGTGTAAGCGATTATGAAAAGAAAACACCTATTAAAAAAACTAAAGAAACTGATGAAGGACATATGCATCTTCAATCTGTTTTAAGAGAAAAAATAGGAACACTTGTAAAAGTAAACAAAAAGAATATAGTTATTCCTTTTGAAAATGATAAAGACTTAGAAAGAATTCTAGAAATACTTAACATAGATTCAAATATAGATTAGGAGAATATATGAATTATAAATTAGGTAGCATTGTAATAATGAAAAAACCCCATCCTTGTGGTACTAATCTATGGGAAATAACAAGAATGGGTGTAGATATCAAACTAAAATGCATTAATTGTGGTAGAACAATTATGATAGATAAGCTAGAATTTGATAGAAAACTTAAGAAAGTGGTGGAAGATGAAAAAGAGAAGCTTTAGTCCAGTATTTTTATTTTTAGTATTAACAATTGTAATAATGCTACTAAGCACTATTCTGTCACTATTTAATGTACAAGCAGAATACACAACTGTAAATACATATTCTTATGCGCTACAAAACAACGTAGTAGCGGTAGAAAATATGTTAAGTGCTGAAGGAATTAAGTATATAGTAACAAATACTGTTAATAATTTTATGAACTTTGAACCTTTAGGAGCAATTATTATTGTATTAATAGGAATAGGAGTACTAGAAAAATCTGGTTTTTTAAGAGTATTCTTTACCCTAATAACTCAAAATATACACAAAAACACTATAACATGTGCAGTAATACTATTATCAATAATATCAAGCATATTTGGTGGTATAGGATTTGTAACACTGCTTCCATTAAGTGCACTATTATTTAAATATGGAAGAAGAAACCCTATTGGAGGAATAATAGCTTCATTTGCTGGATTAACATTCGGTTATGGAATTAATATATTCTTAAGTACTACTGATACAGCATTAATGCAAATAACAACAAATGCTTCTCACGTACTAGATAAAACTTACGGATTTGGACTATACTTTGAATTGTTTATAATGATACTTGCAACTCTTGTAGCTAGCTATTTAATGACTAGAGTAACAGAAAAAGTAGTAATGCCAAGACTAGGTAAATACGAATTTGAAGAAAATGAACTAGTAACAGAAACAAAATTCTCTAAAAAAGAACTAAGAGGATTAGTATTAGCACTAGCAGCTGCAGTAATCTATATTTTAATTCAAATATATTTAATAGTGCCAGGTCTTCCACTAAGTGGAACATTCCTAGACAATACTCAAACATTTTATATAGATAAACTATTTGGAAGTGGATCTTTATTTGCAAAAGGATTTGTATTTATAATAATGTTCTTCTTCCTATTAGTAGGGCTTGTATATGGATTAGTAGCAAAAACAATAACTAGTAGTAAAGATTTTAATGAATGTTTAAAATCATCACTAGATACAATAGGAAATATCCTAGTATTAATGTTGGTAGCTAGCTTGTTTATAAGTGTTTATAATAAAAGTAATATAGGCCTTGTATTAGTAGCAGGCTTAACAAATATAGTGGGTGCTATTGACTTCAATGGAATAGTATTATTACTAGTAGTATTACTATTATCAATAATATGTGGACTATTATATACTCCGCTAGCTAGTAAATGGCAAGTAATGAGTGGTACAATTATTCCTAAAATGATGAATGTATCAATATCACCAGAATTAGCACAAATAGTATATGTATCTGGTTCAACTTTATCACTTGGATTTACTCCAATAATGATTTACTACTGCGTGTTTTCTTCATTCATAGAAAAATATGATAAAAACGGCAGTGTTGGAATGTTTGAAACAGGAAAACTAATGATGAGCTATGCAAAAGTATTATTAATAATGTGGTTTATACTAATAGTAGGATTCTATATAATAGGACTTCCACTAGGTATAGGAAGCCAACCAATATTAAGATTTTAGATAAGGGGGATTAATATGTCACTAAAAGCAGGAATAATAGGAATGCCAAACGTTGGTAAAAGTACTCTATTTAATGCAATAACAAAGAAAAATATTCTTGCAGCAAACTATCCGTTTGCAACGATAGATCCTAATCTAGGAACAGTTACTGTTCCAGATAGTAGACTAGAAGTACTAGAAAAGATGTATTTACCAGAAAGACTAATACCAACTCAATATGAATTTATAGACATAGCAGGTCTAGTAAAAGGAGCATCTTCTGGAGAAGGATTAGGAAATAAATTCTTATCTCATATTAGAGAAGTAGATGCAGTTATACACGTAGTAAGATGCTTTGAAGATAAAGATATAATACATGTAGAAGGCTCAATTGATCCAATAAGAGATATAGAAATAATAAATTTAGAGCTGGCTATATCAGACTTAGAAATAGTAAACAATAGATTAGAAAGAATAACTAAAAAAGCAGAAACATCTAAAGATAAAGATGCTCTAAAAGAAGTAGAACTATTAAATAGATGTAAAGCGCATTTAGAAACAAATAAACCATTAAGGGATATAGAACTAACTGATGATGAAAAAGAAATACTTAAAAACTTTAACTTTATCACAGAGAAGCCAATGATTTATTTAGCCAATATGACTGACACAGATATAACAGATAAAAATAATAAATATTTAAAAGCAGTAGAAGAATATGCTAAAAAAGAAAACTGTGAAGTAGTTCCTATGTGTGCAAAAATAGAAAGCGAGTTAGTAGAACTATCTGATGATGATAAAAAGATGTTCTTAGAAGATCTAGGAATAGAAACAAGCGGTTTAGATAATTTAATAAGTAAAACATACTCTATTTTAGGATTATCTACATTCTTCACTGTAGGAACAGATGAAGTAAGAGCATGGACTTTCACTCAAGGTATGAAAGCACCAGAATGTGCAGGAATCATACACACAGACTTTCAAAAAGGATTCATAAGAGCAGAAGTCATGAGCTATGAAGACTTAGTAACTTATGGAAGTGAGCTAAAAGTTAAAGAAGCAGGCAAAATGAGACTTGAAGGAAAAGAATACATAATGCAAGATGGAGATATCTGCTACTTTAGATTTAATGTAACAAAATAGTCATAAACTTGAAAAAAAACACTATTTTTCTTATAATAGAAATATAATAGGAAGTGAAAAAAATGAAAAATAAAAAAGGTTTTACTTTAGTAGAGCTACTAGCAGTAATAGCAATACTTGCAATACTAATGCTACTTATAATGCCTAATGTACTAGGAATGTTCTCTAAAGGAAAGAAAGAAACATTTATGGTTCAAGTACAAAGCATAATCAGAGCAGCAGAAACTCAAAAACAAAATGACGAATTAACTGGTAAAAATGTACAAGGGTACTGTAATAATATCGGTTCTATGTGTCCACCAGAAATGAAATTAGACATAACAGACTCTGGTGTTAAATATGCACTTTTATTTAATAATTCAAATAAAGTATCTGCAGTGGCTGTAGAAGACTCAAATTACTGCTATGTTAATTCAACTGACGTAGCCAACATTGATGAAAATGATTTCGTAGAAGGAGGACACTTAAACTGTACAAGTAGCACATGCACATGTACAGGTGCTACAAGATATGTTTATTGGAAACTTGCTGAAGGCGGTGCTAGCGTATGGTATGGTCCTAACGCTCTTCCTACAACTACACATGACTCTGTTTCTTCTTTAACACTATCATCAACAGATACATTTATAAGAAGCACAGTTGATGATACTGGAGCTTTAAAACATGAAGCATGCTTTTACTATAACAATAAGTATTTATGCATTGGAACAGATTACTTTATAAGTGGAGATACAGATGGAACTCAAACTAAAGAAAAACTAGAAACAGATATGACTAACACATTTGGCACTAAACCATCATGTACACCTAGTTCTAACCGTGTAGATTGTTACTATGGATCTGCTCGTATAAAAGCTTCTACAGGAGATAACATGGCTTCAGATGGAACTAACATGTGTAATGTAAATGCAGCAAACGGAAAAGCAAAATGTAGTTAATAAAAAAGAAAGATGCACATAAAAAGAACTATTTAATAGTTCTTTTTCATTGTTTAAAAGTATTATTCATTATATAATAAAAACATAGTAGGGAGAATGTATATGAAAAAGAAAGGTTTTACATTGGTAGAATTATTAGCAGTAATAGCAATACTTGCAATACTAATGCTATTAATAACACCAAACATATTAAAAATGTTTCAAAGTGGAAGAAAAGATGCGTTTAAAGTACAAATAGAAAGCTTAGTAAACGCTGCACAAAAAGAGATAACAGTAGACACATTTGAAGGAAGTCAAAATACAAAATATTGCAAGGGAACAGGAATTGGCTGTTACAATTATATGGAACTATCAACAAGTGATAGTGATATAAAATATATAATAAATTTTGGTAGTGATAATAAGGTATCATCAGTAGGAGTTCAAAACGATAATTTCTGCTATGTTAATAATGATTACTCAAGCGGAATAAATGAAGAAGACTTTACTGAAAATGCAACTTTAGTTTGTTCAGAAACAGAATGCTCTTGTGGTAAATATGTATATTGGATAAGTGCTAGTAATTTTAATAAAACTAGTAAACCAAGCACAACATATGATTCAATAGCAGACTTAAATATATCTGGAGCTGGAAGATTTATTAGAACAAAAATAAGTAGTGATAACAGAGTATTAGGTCATGAAGCTTGTATATACTATAATGATAAGACATTCTGTCTAGCACCATATTATTACGAAAAAGATGACGAAACATCAAAAAGCAAACTTAAAAAAGACATACAAGAAGCTCTTGGAATTACATCACTTAGTTGTAATAATGGATCATACTCAGACGGAACTATATACGTAGGATGTTCTTTTAGTTCTCATTTTTGTAGAGCAAGAGCAACTGGACTTGTAAACTGTGTATTATCAGACGGTAAAAACTGTATTGTTAGCGAAGAAGGCAAAGCATGGTGCCAAGGATAAATGAAAAATAATAAAAACGAGTTGATTAACATATACTAATGTGATAAAATACTACCGAAAGAGCAAAAAGCTCCTTGCTACTATATGTAGCCGATAGACCAAAGGGAGGTGAAATAATGACTAAATATGAAATCATGTTCATAGTTAAAGCCGATATTTCAGAAGACGAGGTAAAAAATACTGTAACATCTTTTGAAAAAGTTTTAACTGGTATGGGTGCTAAGATTTTAGATTCTAAAGACTTAGGGCAAAAGAAACTTGCTTATGAAATTAACAAAGAAGTAAGAGGTTACTATCATTTACTTAATGTTGAATGTGAAAGCAAAGCTGTTAAAGAATTCGATAGAAAAGCTTTAATAGATGAAAGAATAGTAAGACATTTAATTATTAAGGAGGAAAATTAGTATGAACAAAGTACTATTAGTTGGTAGATTAACTAGGGACCCAGAAGTTAGAACTATGACATCAGGAAATAGTGTTGCTAATTTTTCAATAGCAGTAAATAGAAACTTTAAAAATAAAGAAGGTAATGTAGAAGCTGACTTTATAAACATAGTTGTTTATGGAAGACAAGTAGAAAACATTTCAAAATATGTTTTTAAAGGTAGCCAAGTTGGTGTTGAAGGAAGAATGCAAACTAGAAGTTATGATGCACAAGATGGAACTAAAAGATATGTTACAGAAGTTATTGCTGATAATGTTGAATTCTTAGGAAGTAAAAACAATTCAGATAAAGAAGTAAATGCATATGTTGATACAACAAGTTCTGTATTCATGGATGCACCTTCTCCTGAAGAAGGAATAGATGTATCTTCTGAGGATCCTTTTAAAGATTTTGGAAGTGAAGTTGCACTAAGCGACGACGACTTACCATTTTAGTAAAGGAGGACAATAATGAAAGAATTTTATCCAAGAAAGAAAAAAATATGTCAAATGTGTGCTGGAAAATCAGTAGACTACAAAGATGTACAAATTATTTCTAAATACATAAATGAAAAAGGTAAAATATTACCAAGAAGAATGACTGGTGCTTGTGCACTTCATCAAAGACATATAGCTCGTGAAGTTAAAAGAGCTAGATTTATGGGATTAATACCATTCGTAAAATAAGACCGTTAAGGTCTTTTTTATTGATTGAAAAATAGCCTTATTCCTAGTATAATGTATTCGTATGGTGATTTAAATGAATAGCATTAAGAAATTGTTATCAAAAAATAGTATAAAAAGAGTAATGGATTTTTTAAAAAAACATAAAGAAATAATATTAGTAACTATGCCATTAGTACTAATATATCTTTTTAGTACAATGCTATGTTTAAAAGTACCTTATCATTTTATTAAATATTATACTCCTTTATTATTCACAGCAGCATGGCTAACACTTTTTTTAGGAGTATCTTTATCACTAAAGAAGCCATTTGGCAAATTTATTTATATAGCAGTTAATCTTTTATTTATAATAATATTCCTTACAAATGGAGTATACTTTTCTCTAATGAAGAACGTATTTGACTTTAGTTTAGTTGAAGGAGCATCAGAAGGAGCGCCTTATATATTAGACTCTCTAAAGAATTGTCATATAACTGTTTACGTAGCATTGTTAATAATATTAGTTAGTTTTTACTTTGGTCTAAAAAATTTCCCTAATAATAATAAAACTAACTATAAAAAAATGCTTACTTGCATACTAGTATTCCTAGTAATACATCTAATAACGCCATACACACTAGGAAGAGAGAATAAAGAATTAACCTGGTCTAGCTGGAGAAATGCAAGAAATATTTATATAGCTTATAATGACAGCAATAAAAGTATGAAAATAAGTGGTATATTTGAATATAGCTTAAGAAATTATTACTTAACATACCTAAAAACAGAAGAAATGGAAGATGAAGAAGATAGTGAATTTTTATCACTAGCGCATGAAGTAGTAGAAAAACCAACTAATAAATACACTGGAAAACTAAAAGATAAAAACCTTATAATCATTCAGTTAGAAGGAATGGATTCATGGCTTTTAAATGAAAAAGACACTCCAGTATTATATAAGATGATGAAAGAAAGTATTAACTTTACTAATCATTATTCATTCTATAATGGAGGAGGAAGTACATTTAACTCAGAATTTGCAATTAACACAGGATATGTAACTCCTTTCTCATTTAATAGAAACGCATATAGTTTTAATAAAAATTCTTTCCCATATTCACTTGCCAATTTATTTAAAAACGAAGGATATACAGTAAATGCATTTCATATGAACACAGGAGAGTACTATAGCAGAAAAATAAACTATAAAAACTGGGGATATGATAGCTATAATGGACTAAAAGAATTAGGAACATATGAAGATGATTCATATGAATTAGATAGAGAATTAATTCTAAACGAACAATTTGCTTCTCTTATGTTCCCAGAAGACACTAAATTTGTTGATTACATAATTACTTATTCAGGACACCTTCCATTTACAAATATTAAAGGTGTATGTAAAAAGCTATATGATGAAGATAAGCAAAAAGAAAATGAAGGAAAAGAATTAACAGAAGAAGACTTTGTTCAAATGTCAGAAGAAGAATGTATAAGAAGACAAAATAAAGAAACAGACTATATGATGAGCTTATTACTTCAAAAATTAGAAGATAAAGGACTAATGGATGATGTAACTATATTAGTAATAACAGATCACTATCTATACACTATAAGTGATTTAAGCATAATAGCAAGATATAAAGAAACATCAAATAATTTAATAAATAAAACACCTTTCTTTATATGGAGTAAAGGCATTAATAAAACTAATGTAAAAGAAGTAACAACACAGCTTAATGTTCTTCCTACATTACTTAATTTATATGGAATAAATTATAATCCTAATAACTATGTAGCAGAAGATGCTTTAAATCCAGGTTACAAAGGATTAGCATTCTTTAGTGATTATTCATGGTATGATGGAAAAACATACTTTGATGCAGATTATGATATGACTAAGAGTGGAGTAAACAAAGTTGATATAGAAAATAAAAACTACAAGGTATCATATCTAACAAAGAAAAATGATTTAACACTAAAATACAATTATTTTAATAGATAAGGAGCACACATGTTTAAAGAAGTAATGAAATCTCTTGGAGAAGTATATTTATTTCTAAAACCAATTAACAGCGTTTTAGGAAACATTTTAAGTGCTCTAGTAGTCTATAAAACAGCTTATTATGTAATAGGTCTATTCTTTACAAGAAAGTTTAAAAAAGCTAAAAAGAATCATAAATACGCAATTGTAATAGCAGCAAGAAATGAAGAAAAAGTAATAGGCAATTTACTAGACTCTATAAACAAACAAGACTATCCAAAAAAATTATTAACAGTATTCGTAGTAGCAGATAACTGCACAGATAATACAGCATCAATAGCAAGAAGTAAAGGTGCTATATGCTACGAAAGAGAAGATAATGAACACAAAACAAAAGGATTTGCGCTTCAATACTTATTTAAACAAATAGAAAAAGACTATAAGACATCATCATTTGAAGGATACTTTGTATTTGATGCAGATAATTTACTTAATAAAGATTATATATCAAAAATGAATGATGCCTTTGATGAAGGATGCAAAATAATTACATCTTATAGAAACACTAAAAACTTTGATGAAAATTGGATTTCAAGTACTTATGCATTACATTGGATTAGATCAAGTAGGACTAATCACAGAACTAGAAGCTTTTTAAGATTAGCTACAAACATCCAAGGAACAGGATTTTTGTTTAGTAATGAAATAGTAAAAAATGGTTGGAAATATACATCACTAACAGAAGACAGAGCTCTTACAGCAGATGCAGTAGCTCAGGGATACCAAATAACATATCAGGACGAAGCAGTTTTTTATGATGAACAACCAGTTAGTTTAAAAGTTGCTCTAAGACAAAGACTAAGATGGTCAAGAGGGCATTTAGAAGCATTCTGTGAATCAGGTCCATATTTATTTTTAAACATATTCCTAGGAAAGAAATACATTAAAACAAAATGGAATAAAAAAGAAGAAAAGAAAGATAAATTATATAAAAGAATAATAGAATCTATAAGACATAGATTTGCTTCATATGATACATTAATGCAGTTAACACCATTTGTAATCGTAAACATATTTAGATGGCTACTAGTAAGTGTAATCTTGTATGCATTCTATTCTTATGGAGCAGGTCTAAATAATATAAATGTATTTAGTGGCGGATCATACTTAGCTAAATTCTTAAGAAAGCTAGTTGACTATAGAATAACTATATATCCTGGTGTTAATGCTCTATTAATGGCTCTAATACTTCAAATATGGTTTAGAATTATTTATAGAATAAGTGCTTATTTAGCTAATACACTAAAAGCAGTATATTTATTTATTACAGATAGAAAAAGAATAAAGAAAATGAGCATATTTAAAAAAGCACTATATACCTTAACATGGCCTATATTTGATATTATTGGTAGATATACAACATATGCTGCATTATTTGTTAAAGTAACATGGAAACCAATTCCACATGAAAGTAAAATAACGATAGATGATATCAATAAAGCATCATAAATAATAAAGTGAAAATTAATAATTTTCACTTTTTCTTTTAATATGTATTTTTAAAAAAGAGTAGTTAAAAAAACACTTTTGTGATAGAATGATAATTATAGTAGGAGTGGATAAAATGGAAAGGGCAAAAGTATTTAAAACCATAGATGAACAAATCGATATACTTAAAGAAAAAGGTTTAGTAATAAATGACTATTCATTAGTAAAAGAAAAACTCTTAAGAGAAAACTATTTCTTTATCATGGGATATCGTCATCCATTTTTAAAAAGAGATTCATCTAGAACATTTGTAGAAGGAACAACATTTGAAGAATTATATGGACTGTTCTATTTTGATAGATGTTTTAGAAACATAATATTTAAAAATATATTAATAGTAGAAAACAACTATAAATCAATATTTAGTTACACTGTAAGTAAAAAATATGGATTTAAAGAAAAATATTATCTAGATCCTAAGAACTATGATAATGACAAAAGCAGATCTAGACAAATAAATGACTTAATTAAAAAAGTAAAAAGACAATACAGAGTTAATGGATTTCAACATGGCGCTACTAGCCATTACTTAGAAAACTATGGATATATCCCACTATGGATAGGTATCAAAGTAATAAGTTTTGGTCTAATAAGTGAAATGTTTAGTATACTAAAACCAGAAGATAAATGCACTATAGCGCATACATATAATCTAGAACCAGATGAAATGCAAACTTATCTTCCAATATTAGCTAACTATAGAAACTTATGCGCTCATGAAGATATATTATATGATCATTATACACAGCGTATAGTACCAGACTCTAAATATCATAAATTACTTAACATAGATAAAACTAATGGTGAATATATTTATGGTAAAAATGATATATTTAGTTTAATAATAATAATGAAAAGACTACTAACTGATGATGACTTTAAGATGATGATGAATGAAATAAACTATGAACTAGACGTACTAAGAGGAAAACTACATTCAATAGATATAGATGTTGTTCTTGATAAAATGGGATTCCCAGATAATTATAAAGAAATAATGTATATATAAGGAGGATAAATGAGAAGAAAAAGATTAACTGCATTTCTTTGCATAATATGTTTTTTACTAGGCGCATCTTTAGTTATTTATCTAGTATATAGATATCCAAATGAAACAATAAAAACAATAACTGAAAAAAATATTACTATAACAGACAGTGGAATAGCTGAATCAGTAGAAAAAGTAGAAAAATCAGTAGTAGTAATTGAAACATACTCTAAAAACAAAGTTATATCCATGGGATCTGGATTTGTTTATAAAACAGACAAAGATAATGCTTATATTATGACTAATCATCACGTAATAGAAAATGATGGAACACTACTTGTAACATTCATGGATGGATCAAAAACAGAAGCTGCAATAGTGGGAAGTGACAGATATGCAGATATAGCAGTTCTAAAAGTATCAAAAGATAAAATATTAAGTACTGCTACACTAGGAAGTTCTATTGAAGCTAAAAAAGGTGACACAGTATTTGCTGTTGGAAGTCCAATGGACATAGAGTACCAAGGAACAGTTACTAAAGGAATACTAAGTGGCAAAGATAGACTAGTATCTGTAAGCATAAGTGGATACACAAATGACTGGATAATGAATGTAATGCAAACAGATGCAGCAATATCTCCAGGAAACTCTGGA